>Ga0247835_1001407_pt1 | contig 29731 bp, 29 predicted proteins | sample LaCtaG_3_FD_189912 | JGI IMG/M metagenome (GOLD analysis project Ga0247835, IMG submission 189912) | Freshwater microbial communities from meromictic Lake La Cruz, Castile-La Mancha, Spain - LaCruzMarch2015_13.5m | ecosystem: Environmental > Aquatic > Freshwater > Lake | place: Spain: Castile-La... | reverse complement strand
TTGGAAAAGCTGCCCACTTGGCCCAACAGCCGCATCGACGAACTGCTGCCCCTAGATCCAGCATTTCTTGAAACCGTTAAACATAACAAGCTCTGACAATCAACGCGGTCGGGTTGTGCGCTTACGGAACACCGCCTAGGCAAAACCCTGCTGTCCGACATCACGCCGGAACTGATCCGCGACACCCTCAAGCCCAAAAAATCCCAAGCCCCCGCGACCTATAACAAGCACCTTGCCGTCTTGTCCGCCATTCTGGACTACGCCACCCTGCAACAGGAGGATGACAGCGTTTTGGAGCAATACCTTGATGACAACCCCTGCAAACGCGTCCGCTCCCTAAAAGTCGATAACAAAATCGTCCGCTACCTGTCCGAGGAAGAAAAACCCCGTTTGCTGAAAGCGTCCAAAGCCATCGGCGGCAAGTTTTACCTGAAAGTCCTGATGGCACTGACCACCGGAATGCGTAAAGGCGAACTGGATCGGCTACGCTGGAACGACATAGACTTCGAAAAGGGCTTGGCCCTACTCGCCGACACCAAAAATGGAACGCCCCGCCACACGCCGATTCCTAGCGTTATCGTGGACGAAATCAAAAAGCATCGGGAAATCGGCAACGGTTTGCTGTTCCCTTCCAGCACCGACCCCAACAAAGCTTTCGATTACAAAAAGCAATGGGCAAACTGCCTGAAAACGGCTAACATCCAGAATTTCAGATGGCATGACATGCGCCATGACACCGCCTCGACACTGGCGCGGGATGGCCGGACAATGAAGGAAATCGCCGAAATCCTAGGCCATAAAAGCCTTGCCAGCACCGACCGCTACACGCACTTGTCAACCGCCCATAAATCCCAAGTGTTGAATGATACGATGGCAAAGGCTATTAATTTGTAAGTGATTTATTTAGAAAATCACGATCAGGAAAATATATATCATATTAACCAACTAAATGTTTTTAGTAACTTAAATGAAGTGATTATGCTTGATGAGATTAACCAGAAAATAGATAAACTTCATAAGTTACTAGATTTATATGAATTTGGCGGCAGGTCATTAGATATAGATAGATTTGGTAACCTTCAGAATGAATTATTGGAAAAACTTGGTGTGATTCCTCTTGTACTTGACCAAGAACGGATCACAATTAATGATCTATTAATTGTTAATAACGAAAAATTAAAAAAAATGTCGGAATTGATGGAGAACGAAAACGATTATTCCATTTTGACCGATGCTTTCGAAATTAAATTTCATGAGTTAATGGCTGAAATAGATTTGCTAATTGAACAGGAGCGTTTGCTTGACGAGCGTTTTGACGATTTCTTTAGAACAAAGCCAAAAATCGATGGGCTACAATTGAGATTATTACAATTATTAAGCAAATTACACGAGCGATTACTTGAATTATCCCGCAATAAAGTCGAAAAATATAAAGAAGGCCCCAAAAAAAGAGCTTCGACCAGCCAAAAAAATTGGGCTTTGGCCAGGGAATATTTTATTGAAGAAATTCCCAAACATTCAACTTTGAAAAAGGCTAGGAAAACCGCCGCCAATAGAGCCGGAATCGTCGTTGAAGAAAGGCAATTAGTAAAAATGCTACCAGACCCCCGATAAATTTCATGCACTATTGCAGTAGGACATGTCGCACTGCAATGAGACAATTTTATAATAAAATCAGACCTGTACTATTAGCCTCACGATGTTAAACAACCCGTGAGGCTTTTTTATGACCGACACCCCCACCAATACCACCTTGGGCGACTTCTGCCCGAAACAGGCCTTCGCCACCCACCCCGACAATCCGCTGAAAGAATCGGAATTTAACTGGCTATTCAAAAACCGCGACGCTAACGGCTTCAAAAGCGCGTTTGTCAAAGTCACCGCCCGTAATTTCCTGGTGCATGTCCCGACCTTTGTCCAATGTTTAGCTGAACGTAGGGGCGCGTAATTCTAAAGCGATCCGCACCCCATGCCAGCGGCTACCGATTCGGAAAATCGGGCACAGATAGCCGTTATCGCATGAGGTATGCGGATGACCTTTAGCAATAACGCGTCCTACGGCCTAAAACTACGGTGAATTTATATCTAGGCACTATCAATGCGGTGCATGACAGCCATTATCGGGGGATTTATTGAAGGCAATATCCTTAATCGGCACAAGCCTATTTGGTTGCGGGTGGCTTACTGATGGCTGACAAACGCCAAAAAATAACCGGACGAAAGACAAGCCCCACGTTTGCGGCAAAGCCCCATCACATTTTTCGGGCGGACTGCAAAAATGGCATCTCTAGCCCCGCGTCGGTTCTTAGCCACATGGCGGCGCATTTGCTCGACAATCTGACCGCCCAATTTAATGGCGGCAATAACGGGGACTTGTCCGCAGCGCCCAAGATTATGAAGCTCTATGGCTGGACTTCGCAAGGCTCGATCAACAAAGCCTTAACGGAACTCTTGGCACTGGGTTTTATCGAGCAGACCCGGCAAGGCGGCAGAAATCAGTGTTCGCTCTACGCCGTAACCTGGCTGGCGATTGATGACTGCAAAGGTAAGCTGGACACCAATCCCACACGGGTGGCATCCAATTTATGGAAACCGGAAAATGCCGGAAAAATTGACCCGCGTTTTAAGTTGGCGTGGCAAAAGCAAAAAGCCCCCAAGGCAACGGACAAGCAACAAAAATTGAAAACAGTTGCCGCTATCAGGACAAATGTTGTCGCTATGAAGACAAGTCAGTAAAACCGACACGGTACATTTGCCAAGACTGTTCACTATCAGGACAAGTCACGGCCTTTTTAGGCGGTTTTGTTGTCACTATTAGGACAGCTTTATATATATACCATCCCTAAAGCAATTAATAGGGCTATTTAGGGCATGGTACGCATAACAAACGGGTACGAAAATGCTCATATTCGCAGCGTGTAACAAGATACATAACATCAAGATAATTAATCAAAAATTTACATAATGACAAAATAACAAAGTGAGCAATTTACATTTCACCTAATGATTTCGAAAACAAAAGGGCGGATAAAGCAGCATGAGCGCAAATTTAGAAAGGACACATTTCAATATATCCAGATCGGCGGAATATTTCGACCCTAAAGAACTGCAAGCGCAGACTGGACAGCCAGTGTCTAAGTTTGGCGAGGTCGTCTTAAAGGAACTTATCGACAATGCCCTGGATGCTTGCGAGAGCGCAGGCATTGAGCCCGTTATTACTATCGGCGTGGCTACTGAAGGAATAAAGATGCTGATATGCGTCAGCGACAATGGCGTGGGGATCAGTGAAAAGGTCATCAATAGTATTCTGGACTTTGACACCAGAACTAGCGACAAGGCCACCTATAAAGCACCAACGCGCGGCGCTCAGGGTAACGCCTTTAAAACCATTATTGGCATACCACACGCTTTAGGCGGCGGCTCAGTGGTCATCGAGGCTAAAGGGCAACGCTACGAGATAACCGCAACGGCGACACCCGCCGGAACGATTGATATTCAGCCTGTAATTAGTCCAATAGCCGATAGACCTGGAACAACGGTTTATGTTGCCATGCCTTACTGTCAAAGTAATCCAAGCTGGTATGCAAGAGCCATAGCGCTGTTTAATCCTCATGCAATTGTAAAAATAAGCACTTTTGATGATTTTGAAGCACTGAAATTTAGCATGGTAAATCTTGATAGCACATTGTCAGAAAGTGACGATTCTTACGAAAGACTTGGCGAATGTAAGAAAATTAAGCCGAACGAACCTACCAGCGCCTACTGGTATGACCAAGGCGATTTTTACAAACTGGTTTACATGCAAGGCACACAAAACGACATCCCCTTGGGCAAGTTCGTGCAGCAGTTCAGAGGGCTATCCTCTAGCAGTAAGGCGAAGTCGATAACCAACAAGATGCCATTCAAACTGGTATCGGACATTTACAAAGACAGCATAGCCATTGAATTAATGCGTCAGGCCATGCAGGGCGAGTCTAAGCCGGTACAACCCAAAGCACTGGGAGCGATTGGTGAGGCCGGGCTATTGGCTAGGCTTAATGTTGATCGGCATTGGTACAAACAGGTTTCGAGCATGATCGGCAATTTGCCTTATGTGTTTGAAATCTTGATAGCAGAATCCGAAATTGCTACTGGCTATTACTTTGGCGTGAACCACTCCCCCACGTTTGGCGATTTTCTTCGGCAAAGCCCGATTAAAGCAGGCGAATTAAACGGTGTGGGCATTACGGGCGCGTTAGCCGAGATTGTCGGAAATGAGCAGCATATTGTCGTCGTGCATTTAATCGGGGTCGGCTTGCCGTTTCTGGATCGTGGAAAAAGCAACCTATCGCTTCCGAGTGAAATGGTTGAAAACATCGCTGGTGCTGTTTGGAGTGCGGCAAAAACTTTGCATAAGGAATATAAGGCCAGACTGAAAGACGCAGCCAAAGCCGGACGGGATCAGGACGCAAGGGTCAAGGCTAGCGAGAATAAAGCCAGCATTAAAGATGCCGTTTTGGAAGTCCTGCCGGACGCCATTCAAGCGGCTACAGATAACGAACGCTTACCGGCGAATGTCAGGGCGCTTTATTACAAAGTGCGTGACGCTATCCAGCAGTACACGCCTAAAGAGCTGGATTATGGCTATTTTAGCCAAACCATTTTGATTGAATACTGGCAAGAATTTGGACGCAACCCATTAATTTACAATGACCCGCGCGGTGTACTGTATGCCCCACACAGCGAGAGTATTTTACAGTTGGGCACACTTGAAGTGGATCGGTTTACCTTCCCTGGACACGAATACAACAAGGTTTTGTATATCGAAAAAAAGGGGTTATGGCACACGCTCAAGGCCGCGAACCTGCACAAAAAATATGATATGGCTGTTATTGCTGGCGAGGGCTACGCTTCCGAAGCAATCAGAGTGCTACTTGAAAAAGCGCAGGCCGGACAGGATTACACCATCTTTGTTTTGCATGATGCCGACCCGGACGGCTACAACATAGCGCGAACCATTCAAGACAGCACCAAACGTATGCCGGATCATAATATCGAGGTCATCGACTTAGGCTTAAATATTCAAGATGCTATCGACATAAAGTTAAGCAGCGAAACCTACACCAGAAAAAAGGAACTGGTCAGAAATTTAGATTTTAATGAAATCGAAAGTGAATATTTTGGCGGTAAATTCCAGTCGTCAGGCACAAAAATAAGCTGGATATGCCAGCGAGTTGAGCTAAACGCCATGAGTGCCGGGCAGTTGGTGGATTATGTTGATCAGGGCATAAGCCGAGCCATTGACGCGCAAAGCCTGGATAAAAAGGTTATACCCCCCGAAGAAGTTTTAATCGATAAAGCCAACGAATTATTCAAGCATGGCCTGGATATAAAAGTTGATCAGGCTATCAGTCAGTTATTGAAAGTAGGCGACTTGAAAGCGAAGTTATTAGAGATCGTCGGCGGCGAATTCGATGGCCAACAATTTAAGAATGGCGTTAATAAATACCTGGCAGACAACGAGCTGGAAACATGGGGCGATTCAATGCAAGTTATTGTCGATGACAAGCTGGAAGCCCTCAACGATGAAGTAGAGAGCAAAATAACCGAACTTGTGAGCGCAGCAATCAGGGCGGCATAGCCAACCCCACCAATTAAACGCCGTTATATTTAGCAAGGACAAAACCAATGGCAGCATATCAAAAACCAAAAAAATTTAACCATCTTAGAACGTCGGTAATCTAGCAAAGGTTAAGAATGAGCACAGCGGAACAACGGAAACGACTTAAGGCTTTTTGTAAAAAAAGAAGTGCCATTCATGCTGAATGGGCAGAGCGTGGTTATCAATACCCGCCACCAAAGGCAGAACCCTTTTCGGCTGATTTAATTAGTCTGCAATGTGGAGCAAAAACCAGAGCCGGGACACCTTGCAAGCAAAAGGCGATTTATGACAATGGTCGATGCAAATGGCATGGTGGATTAAGCACCGGAGCAAAGACCGAGGAAGGGAAAATGCGCTCAGCAATGAATGGTTTTTGTGCAAAGAAAAAGCGAAGTCATAGCAGTTGATAAAAGTTGTATTTCAAACGCAGTGATAATGGAACAACTGAGGCCAAGTAACATCGGCTTTTTTGTGGTGAGCATGCCAACCGAGAATAAAATCATGATAACGAACAAAAAACTAACGACTGAATCGACAATCAAGATAGGGGGAAGCTATGCAAGATATTGAATCCGAGACGAAGAAGGATACCGTTGTGATACCTTTCCCTGCAAACGATACCCAAACCACTTTACCTTCCAGCTATGAAGCCGTGCGCTTTAACGCCATGAAGCACGGCATCCTGTCCAAGCTGGCGGTGTTGGCCCATGAAGATGCAGGTGAATTTGCAGACTTGCTCGCGGCCTTGGTTGAGGAACACCAGCCAAAAGGTATGACCGAACAGCATTTGGTTGAGGAACTGGCTGCGGTCATTTGGCGCAAACGCCGGGTATTGTTGGCGGAAGGCGCAAACATCAATCGGGGCTTGCAGGCTGTGGTACACAATACACTCAATAGTCCTATCAAGTCGGCTATGCCGTTCCAGAGCAGGTCATCAACCGAGGACATCGACTTGCCCGACCTGATGTTGGCGACACCGGATGAAATCACGGAACAGCAGAGGGAAGCTGAGGTTGATCTGGCCGCGACCCGCAAAGCCGCCGCGATTCTTCGCAAAGGTGGGGATAAAGCCTATGAAAAAGCTCGACGGGCATTGCTTCCTGATTCCCGCGATTGTTGGGATGACCATGTCGAGGAAAACACTTATCCAGCAACCGCAGAAGGGCTTGCACATTATATCAGGGAGACACTGGAGCCAATTTGCTACAGCATGGCGTTTGAAGCCCGCAGCCAACCAGCGATTAAAGCGCAAACTTTGGGCGAAGGGCTGCAAGCGCATAGGCTGGAAAAACTGAACCGTTACGAAACGCACTTAGACCGCAAATTTGAACGCACTTTAGCCATGTTGTTAAAAATGAAGGAGCTACGCGGTAAATAATGGCATAGCCATAACTGCACGGATAACCGAAAACTCACCAGTAGATTACATCAAATCTGTTTCGTAAAAATGGATGTAGGGGATTACAAGCGGAATATGGCGCGATAATAGTCATCGGGTTAAACGGTAAATTGGCGGCACTTGAAAAACTTGTCCGTCAACTAGGTTGGCTCGATAAGTCAGCCTGAAACCTACCCTCCATTCAATATTTTAAACAAGCCAACCATTTACCATTTTAAACGGACAAGTCATGCACTACGATGGCAAAAGCAAACTGGCCGACGCGATAGCTGGGCTATACGGCTGTTCACCACGCAACCATAACAAAATCGCCGAACTGATACAGCAAGCCAAGACAGGGCTAGGTATCACGGGTAAAGCCAGAGTGATGCCCGACGATATAAAGCAGGATATTTACCACTGGCTATCAGACCGATTAAACCTTGTTCAAAATGCTAAACAAGCAGATAACCGCCAGATTGACTTATTTCAATCGGCAGCAAAAAACGTTGTCCAAACTATCAAGCCTGCCAACGGCAAACAGGCTTTACCCTTAGATAGCCCCATGCAAACCGTTAAGCCGATTGATGCCGTTCAACATGTTAAACAAGCCGCTCCCGTAATACGTCATAACAGCAACAACGACTTAATCCCCCATGACTTTGACCAACTGCATTTTGGCGTGACCATTAACCACCAAGGCCAAGCCAAGCGCACCACCATCATGTTGGAAGGCTATTGGGTGAAGGCATTACAGCGCAAATATGGCTTGGCTAATAACGCCACTATCAGGGCGTGGATTGAACAGGAATTGAAAGCCGATGCTGGTAAGTTTGACAGCCAAGAAGCGTTGACCAAGCAAGTCAAGCGCATGATGATTGAATCGTTTGTTTAAAAACTTAAATGCCCCAACCTAAACTAGCATTTATAAGCCCTAATTAACTATCAGCTCAACTATAATTCCCACCTATCCAAACCAATAAGCAGATTATGCCAAGTCTAAAATCGGCATAACCCACCGTAATCCCAAACCACCCGAATAGTAAAAAATAAATGGCGATCAAAAAATCAGAACTCTACAGCTCGTTATGGGCTAGTTGCGACGAACTCAGGGGCAGCATGGATGCCAGCCAATACAAAGACTATGTATTGGTATTGCTGTTTATGAAATATGTGTCCGACAAAGGCGGTGACTTAGTGGACATTCCCGAAGGCGGTAGTTTTTACGATATGGTCAAGCTCAAAGGCCAGCCGGATATAGGCGACAAAATCAACAAAATTATCGGTGAACTGGCAAAAGCCAACGAGCTGATGGGCATCATCACCGTTGCCGACTTTAACAATGATGAAAAGTTGGGCAAAGGCAAAGACAAGGTCGATAAACTCAGCAAGCTGATAGCCATTTTTGAAAAACCGGAACTGGACTTTAGCGGCAACCGCGCCGAAGGTGACGACATCTTGGGCGATGCCTACGAATACCTGATGCGCCATTTCGCCACCGAAAGCGGCAAAAGCAAAGGCCAGTTTTACACGCCCGCCGAAGTGTCGCGGGTCATGTCCAAAGTAATCGGCATCAACCGCGCCCAAAGCCAATCCGAAACCCTTTACGACCCGACTTGCGGCTCAGGCTCTTTATTGCTCAAAGCCGCCGCAGAAGCCCCGCACGGTATCACCATTTACGGGCAAGAAAATGACAACGCCACCCGCGCCTTAGCAGTCATGAACATGTGGCTGCACGGCAATCCGGCTTCTGAGATTTTACAAGGCAACACTTTATCCAGCCCCGAATTTACCGACAAAACCACAGGCTTGCTAAAAACCTTCGATTACGCCGTCGCCAATCCGCCGTTCAGCTTTAAAGCTTGGATGAACGGCTTTAATCCCGCCGATGATATTTTCCAACGCTTTGACGGCTACAGCCAACCGCCGAAAAAAAACGGTGACTATGCGTTTTTGCTGCATTTCATCAAATCGCTAAAATCCACAGGCAAAGGCGCAATTGTTTTGCCTTTGGGTGTTTTGTTCCGTGGCAATGCCGAAGCCGACATCCGCAAAAAAATCCTCCAACACGGCACCATCAAAGGCATCATCGGCCTACCACCCAATCTGTTTTACGGCACAGGCATAGCCGCTTGTATCGTAGTATTGGATAAAGAAGATGCCGCACACCGCAAAGGCATTTTTATGATTGATGCCGGCAAAGGCTACATAAAAGACGGCAACAAAAACCGCTTGCGCGAGCAAGACATCCACAAAATCGTCGATGCTTTCAACAACGGCATTGAAATCGACCACTATTCGCGCCTGGTGCCATTGGCGGAAATTGCCGATAGCAAAAACGACTACAACCTCAACATCCCGCGCTATATCGACAGCGGCGACCGCGAAGACCTGCAAGACATTGAAGCCCACTTGCTGGGCGGCATCCCACAACGCGATTTGGACGACTTGCAAGCCTACTGGCAAGTGTACCCCACGCTGAAACACAGCTTGTTTGCCGACAGCCCACGCGCCAGCTATGCCGAGTTACGCATTGCCAAAGATGACATCAAAACCACCATTTTCCAGCACCCCGAATTTACCGCCTTTAGCCAACAAATGCAGGCGGTTTATCAGGACTGGCAAAACCGCACCCGCGACTACCTTAACGCCTTGGACAAAGGCTTGCACCCCAAGCACGTCATCAGCGACATTGCCGAAGACCTGTTACAACAGTACGCCAACCAACCGCTAACCGACCACTACGCCATGTACCAACACCTGATGGATTACTGGGCGGAAACCATGCAGGATGATTGCTACGAACTGGCGGCGGATGGCTGGCCAGCGGGCAATGAAGTCAAACGCCTGGCAAAACTCAGCAAAAAAGGCGATAAAGAAGTCAGCAAACCCGTGTTGGGTTTGGAAGGGCTGGAAGGCCGCTTGATACCGCCCGCGCTTATCATCCAACGCTATTTTGCCAGCCAACAACAACACCTAGACGAGCTTGCCGCACTAGCCGAAACCTTAAGCGCACAACAGGACGAGCTACGCGAAGAACACGGCGGCGAAGACGGCTTGCTCAGCAACGCCAGCGATGACAAAGGCAAAATCAGCAAAGCCAACTTGCAAAAAGCTATCAAAGAACTGGGCAAACGTAACGCCGACAACGCCGAAGAATACGACTTGCTGCACCGCTACAAAACCCTGATGGAACAAGAAGCCGCGCTGCAAGCGCAAATCAAAACCGCCAAAGCCGAATTGGAAAAATGGGTGATTGCCCAATACCCGAAATTGACCGTGGACGAGATTAAAACCCTGGTGGTCGATGACAAATGGCTGCACAGCATCGGGCAACGCCTGACCACCGAAATGGACAACATCAGCCACCGCCTGACCCAACGCATCAAAGAACTGGCGGAACGCTACGAAACGCCGTTGCCGTTATTAAACCAGCAAGTTGAGGGATTGACCGATAAGGTTGATGTGCATTTGCGGAAGATGGGGTTGGTGTGGTGACGCGGATGGATATACCGGAAGGGTTTAAACAAACTGAGGTGGGGGTTATTCCGAGTGATTGGGAAGTAAGAAAATTAACTGATATTGGTGAAATTATTATTGGCTTAACCTATAGTCCATCAAATGTTAAACCTTATGGAACAATAGTGCTTCGCTCTTCCAACATCCAAAACGGCAAACTTGCATTTAAGGATAACGTTTATGTTGTTATGGATTTACCAAATCGTGTCATAGTTAAACGCAATGACATATTGATTTGTGTTCGGAATGGCAGCCGACAGCTAATAGGTAAATGCGCTTTAATTGACGAAGAAACCGCAGGAAGTGCATTTGGGGCTTTCATGTCAGTTTTTAGAAGTGAATTTGCAATTTTTGCATTTCATCAATTCCAATACTTCATAATTCAAAAGCAAATTAATGAAGTATTAGGCGCAACGATTAATCAGATCACAAATAAAGACTTAGCATCATTTAAAATTCCTCTTCCATCCACCAAAACCGAACAAACCGCCATAGCCACCGCCTTAAACGATGCCGACCAGCTCATCACCCAATTGGAGCAACTCATCGCCAAAAAGCGCAACATCAAGCAAGGGGCAATGCAGACTTTATTGAAGCCGAAAGAGGGTTGGGGAGTAAGAAAACTGGGAGAAATTGGGGAGTGCATTATCGGCTTAACCTATAGCCCTAAAAATGTATCAAACGATGGAAAATTGGTTTTAAGGTCATCAAATATTAAGGGAAATAAAATTGCTTATGACGACAATGTTTTTGTAAATATTGAAGTTCCAGAGAAATTAATAACTAAGAAGGGCGACATTTTAATTTGTGTTAGGAATGGAAGTCGAAACTTGATTGGAAAATGTGCATACATCGAAGGCCGAAGTGTAGGTGAATCATTTGGTGCTTTTATGTCCGTATTCCGTTCACCCTATAACGATTATGTTTTTCATGTTTTTCAATCAAATATTATCAAACTTCAAATTGATGAACAGATTAGTGCAACAATAAATCAGCTTACCAACAAAAATTTAAATTCATTTGAGATTCCATTTCCCAAGCCGGAAGAACAAACCCAAATCGCCCAAATCCTCACCGACATGGACACCGAACTGGAAGCCCTAGAACAAAAACTGGCAAAATACCGGATGCTCAAGCAAGGCATGATGCAAACCTTGCTGACGGGCAAAACCAGGCTGGTCAAGCCCAGCCCAACTTAGAAGGCTGCTTATGCAAAACACTATCCAAATCGAATGCCCGCAAGAAGTGCTGTTAAGCCTCCATGCCGATGCCGGGCAGTTTGCTGAGTTAATGAAATTACAAACCGCCTTGTATTTGTTTAAAGAACATAAAATCACCTCCGGCACAGCGGCGAGTTGGCTGGGGATGGAGCGCGTCAGGTTTTTAACTCTGGCAATGGAAGCGAGCGCGGTGTTGTTGGATGACACGGAAGATGATTTTCAGCGCGAAGTCGCCCTAACCCGTCACCGTAAACCGCACCCCGACATTGCTGGCAAAGGCCAAACCTTGGGCGATTTGGTAGGGCCGATAGCCGATTAATGTCTGACGCTCGTTCCCAAGCTCCACGCATTGCGTTATGCCGCATTAATTGGAAACAGCAAACTTTAGGGACAAGCCAAAGAACCAGTTGAACAGATGATTTTAGGAGACTGACCATGCAAACCACTTATGATGAATTTATCCCGCTCATTAGCCAGCTCAACCATGTTGATAAATTACGTTTGGCGCAATGGTTAATTAACCGCATTGCCGCAGAAGAAGGCATTAACGGACCGCTTGCCAATGCCGCCAACGACCAGTCCGGTTTATGCGGCATCTGGCAGGATTCACGCGCCGCTGAAGACATTGTGCAAGACATCATCAGCACCCGAACGGAATCCAGGGATGTTTATTTATGAAATATCTGCTCGATACGGATACGCTGATTTTTTGGCTGAAAGGCAATATGAAGGTGGAGGAAATGGCCTTGTCTGTTGGCTTGGCGCAACTCGGTTATTCCGTTATTTCACACGCTGAATTGTATTTTGGTGCTTATAATTCGGAGCAAGTCGAGAAAAACTTAAATGCCATTGAAATAGTTAAGCAAAAATTGGCCTTAGTTGCTTTTGATGCCGATGCCGCGCGGTTATTTGGAAAAATAAAAGCCGATTTAAAACAGCAAGGTAATATCATCATGGACGCGGACATTATGATAGCGGCTATTACGTTAGCGAATGATTTAACGCTAGTCACCAATAACGTGAAACATTTCGATAGGATTGTGCCGTTAAAAGTTGAAAACTGGACAAAATAGTTATTGCAAACAGGGTTACGCCCAAGCCGAATTGGAAACATGCCAGGCAGCAAGTTGAACGCATGATTTTAGGAGAATAAAAATGCGACTGACGATAGGCCAACGCGAACGCCAAACCCAAAACCGCATCGTAAGACTGCTGCAAGACCAGCTAGGCTTCCGCTATTTGGGCAATTGGCAGGATAGAGAAAATAACAGCAATATTGAACCGGATATTTTAGCCCCTTGGTTGGCAAGTCGCGGCATCAGCCAAGATTTAATCGGCAAGGCTGTGTTTGCCCTGACCCAAGCCGCCACCGATCAAAGCAAGCCGCCGTATCTGGTCAACAAGCAAGTCTATTCCTTGTTACGTTATGGCGTAAACGTGCAGCCCGAGGTCGGGCAGCACGAGCAAACGGTTGGCCTGATTGATTGGCAAAACCCGCTGGTGAATGATTTTGCTTTTGCCGAAGAAGTGACCATCAAAGGCGTGTACAACAAACGCCCGGATATTGTTTTGTATGTGAACGGCATTGCCTTGGGCGTGTTGGAGCTTAAGCGCAGCACGGTGTCGGTGTCGGAAGGCATACGCCAAAATCGGGACAATCAGCAGGATATGTTCATCAAGCCGTTTTTTGCCACTATCCAATTCATTATGGCGGGGCAGGATGTTGAAGGTGTGGCCTACGGTACGATTGAAACCAAGGAAAAGTATTTTCTGCAATGGCAGGAAGTGCAACCGGATGTGAACAAAAGCGATGCCTATTTGTTGCAACTGACCCACGCCATCCGCGAACAAGCCGCGCAATACCGCTGCAAGTTGGATAAAAACCTGATTGAGTTGTTGAACAAAGCGCGTTGGCTGGAGCTGATGCACGATTTTGTGGTGTTTGACCGTGGCACAAAAAAGCTGTGCCGTGCTAACCAATATTTTGGTGTAAAGGCCGCACAGGATTTTATCAAGCGGCGCGAAGGCGGCATTATTTGGCACACGCAAGGCAGCGGTAAAAGCCTGACGATGGTGTGGTTGACCAAATGGATTAGGGAATTTAACCCGAATGCGCGGGTGCTGGTGATTACCGACCGCGAGGAATTGGACGACCAAATCGAGAAAGTCTATTACGGCGTGGATGAACACATTTACCGCACTAGAAGCGGCAAGGATTTGTTGGCGAAATTAAACGATACCGCGCCTTGGCTGTTGTGTTCCTTGGTGCATAAGTTTGGCGGCAAAGAAGAAGGCGATGTCGATGCGTATGTGTCTGACTTGCATAGCCATTTGCCAACCAATTTTAAGGCCAAAGGCGATTGGTTTGTGTTTGTCGATGAATGTCACCGCACCCAATCGGGCAAATTGCACGAGGCGATGAAGCACTTTTTGCCGCACGCGCTGTTTATCGGCTTTACGGGTACGCCGTTATTGAAAAAAGACCAAACCCATAGCGGCAAGGTGTTTGGCAAGTATATCCACACTTATAAATTTGATGAGGCGGTCAAGGATAAGGTGGTGTTGGATTTGCGTTATGAAGCCAGGGATGTGGAGCAAAATCTGACTTCATCGGCAAAAATAGATGAATGGTTTGAGTTAAAAACCCAAGGCTTGACGGATCACGCCAAAACCGAACTTAAGCAAAAATGGGGAACACTGAGAAAACTGTTCAGTTGCAAATCGCGGCTGGAGAAAATTGTCATGGACATTATGATGGACATGGCGAAAAAGGAGCGGCTGCAAAATGGGCGCGGCAATGCCATGCTGGTTTCTGACAGTATTTATAACGCTTGCCGTTATTATGAGTTGTTCCAGAATGCGGGTTTTAAACAGTGCGCGATTGTCACTTCGTTTGTGCCTAACCATGCCGATATTAAAGGCGAGGCAACGGGCGAAGGCTATACTGAGAAATTAAAGCGGTTTGAGATTTATCAAAAAATGCTGGCGGATTATTTCCATTTACCCAGCGATGAAGCCATTAAAAAAGTCGAGCAATTTGAAAAGGAAGTGAAAGAGGCTTTTGTTGAGCATCCCGCGCAAATGAAATTGCTGATTGTCGTCAACAAGCTGTTGACGGGGTTTGATGCGCCATCCGCCACCTATTTGTACATCGACAAGCGTTTGCAAGACCACGGTTTGTTTCAGGCGGTGTGCCGCGTCAACCGTTTAGATGGTGATGACAAGGATTATGGCTACATCATTGATTACATGGATTTGTTCGAAAGCCTAAAAACCGCTTATGGCGATTACACCGCTGGCGCGTTGGCAGGTTATGAAGAAAAGGACGTGCAAGGTTTGTTGAAAGACCGCTTGCAAAAAGGCAAGGAAGCCTTGAATGATGCCTTGGAAGCGGCGAGGGCTTTATGCGAACAAGTCGAGCCACCCAAAGACCAAATGGCGTATATCCATTATTTTTGTGGCAGCGATACCAAAGACCCCGAAGGCTTAAAAGCAACCGAACCACGCCGCGTGACTTTGTATAAAGTAACTGTGGCCTTGCTCCGCGCTTATGCCAATATCGCCGATGAAATGCTTAAAGCGGGTTATTCCACTGGGCAAGCCGCGCAAATAAAACAGGAAGTCACCGATTTTGAGCAGTTACGCCAAGAAATAAAAATTGCCAGCGGCGATTTTATCGACTTGAAGCAATACGAACCCGCCATGCGCCATTTGCTGGACAGCTACATCGGCGCGGAAGAAAGTCGGACGTTGGCTAATTTTAATGATTTGGGTTTGGTGGAGTTATTGGCGGAACAAGGCAAGGCCGCCTTGGGTAAACTACCCAAAGGCATCCGCGACAATAAAGAAGCGATGTCTGAAACCATTGAAAACAATTTGCGTAAGGTCATTATTGAGGAAAGCCCGACCAATCCGATGTATTACGCCAAGATGAGCGCGTTATTGGATGAACTTATTAAATTGCGTAAGGAAGCCACTTCAGACTACGAAAAATATTTGCAAGAAGTGATAGAGCTGGCTGGCAAAGTCAAAAAACCTAACGCCAGCCAGCAATATCCTGATTCTTTGGACAGCCACGCCAAACGGGCTTTGTTCGACAATTTGGGCAGCAATGAAGCCTTAGCCAATGATCTGGACAAGCAAATCCGCTTAAGCAAACCGGACGACTGGCGCGATAAGGCCATCAAGCAAAAAATGGTGCGCCAAGCCATCGAGAAAGTGTTGAATACGCACGGGATTAATGAAGAGAAAGCGGTTTATAAGGTCTTGGAATTGGTGAAAAACCAAAAGGATTATTGAAATGGAACAAATCACCATCAGCGGTATTGAAATTGATGTGGTGCGTAAAGCCATTAAAAATATCCATCTTGCCGTTTATCCACCCACGGGCAGGGTGCGGATCGCCGCGCCGTTGTTTGTCAACGATGATGCGGTCAGGTTGTTTGCGATTGAAAAATTAGGCTGGATCAAACGCCAACAACGGCAATTTGTAAACCAAGAGCGGGAAACACCGAGGGAATACAAATATAGGGAAAGCCATTATTTTCAAGGCATCCGCTATTTGTTGAACGTAATTGAAATCGACGCACCGCCGAAAGTGGTCATTAGCAACAAAACAGAAATCGACCTGTATGTCAGGCCAGAAACCTCCGCCGCCAAACGCCAAAGCATCATGAATGAATGGTATCGGCAACAGCTTAAAGCGCAGTTGCCGGAACTGATAGACAAATGGGAAGCGAAAATGGGTGTGGCGGTCAATAGCTGGCAGGTCAAGCAAATGAAACGCAAATGGGGTTCTTGCAATATCGAGGAAAAACGGATTTGGTTAAATCTGGAGCTGGCTAAAAAGCCCGTGCAATGCTTGGAGTACATTGTTGTCCATGAAATGGCGCATTTGCTGGAACGGCATCATAACGACAGGTTTTATTATTACATGGACACGTTCTTGCCAAATTGGCAGCAAGCTAAAGCCTTGCTTAATGCTTTGCCTATTAGTGATAGTGTTTAGCGTGTAAGATGCTGTACTGTAAGTTTATAAATATCAATTCCTGTGATTAATATTGTAGAAATCATCAAGCCAGCCGACCAAGGCCGGACAACCCCTTTTCTTTGCAAGGCTTCTGATGGCAATACCTACTATGTCAAAGGTCATGCCGCTACTGTGGCAGGTTTGATGAAAGAATGGTTAGGGGCGCATTTAGCCCACTCTTTTGGCTTACCCGTACCATCGTTTCAAATAGCATTTGTGGATTCAGAATTAGTTTCCGGTTTTGGCGGCAAGGCAGTTTCGGAACTTAGAGGTGGTTTTGTCTTTGCATCACAGAAAGTACCTTCAGCAACTGAATTGAAGTACGAAACCCAAAAACTCATAACAGCCAATTTGAAATTGAGCCTACTAATTTTTGACCTTTGGGTTGAAAATGAAGACCGTACGCTCACAGAAAATGGTGGCAACCCTAACCTATTGTGGAGAAGTGACAACTCAACTTTATATGTGATTGACCACAATTTAATTTTTGATAAAGATTTCAGCAAAGCCAATTTTTGGAGTACCCATGTATTTAAAAACATGGTGTGCAATAAACAAGACGATGTTGTTGAAAAAATGGATTTTGAAGCGCGTATGAATAAAGCTCTTGCTTGCTGGCAGTCAGCATGGGATAAAATGCCCGAAACTTGGCTTGAATTTAATCAAGAATTCGCCTGTTTTGACCCTGAAAAACACTTGCAACGCTTAACCAGCGAAGCTAACGGAAAAATTTGGTTAAAAATGCCATGAATCAACAAGTCTGTAAGTACAGCATAATCCGCTTCCAACCTTACCCAGAAACGGAAGAATTTGCCAATATTGGTATTGTGCTTTATGCAACGGCTTCTAAGTGCCTGGAATTTAGGTTACTGGATAGCAAACACCACACAAGAATTACGCATTTTTTTGATGTTGTGTGCAAAGATGTGTTTTTGCAAACAAACAAAATTATTTTGGCAGAATTGGATCGTGTCAAAAGCTTCTTAGAAAAATCTACTGACATTGATCTTTATGGTGAATTAATCAGGCCACGGGAAGATATTATCCGATTCAGTGAAAATAGGGTTTTATTTTCTAACGATCCAGTAGCAACTGTTGATAAGCTCTTTGAACATTATGTTCATCGTAGTTTTTTAGACGAGCCAAGCTACGAAGAAAAAATAAAAAAGCAAGTGCGTGATTTACTCAACAGTTACAATCTTAGTGATAAATACAAAGAAGCTTGCATTGGTGAACCGGATAAATACGAAGTTCGGTTTCCCTTTGTCTGTAAATTAGATAAACGGGCGATAATCAAACCTATACATTTTAAACATGATAAGCCCAGCAAATTGATTGACCACGGCATCGCGTGGCTTGGAAAAATCCAACAATTAGAAAAGTTCGGCTTTATTGCGCCTGAAGAAATTCTGTTTGCTTACGATGCCCCCGATGAGGGTAAGAGTAATCTATTAGCCGCATTTTATGAAATCAAGAACCAAATTGAAAACGAAGGCATTATTATGGCTGACATAAATAGCAGGAATGAAATCATCCAATTTGCATCAGCGTAATAATACGAAATGTGTCTATTTTTTCCCGTGATCTATCTACTGACAGACGCCCAGCTAAGAGAGTAAGCTCTAAAACGGAAATGAAAATACAACAAGCAGATTTATTTCAAAACAAAGACGAACGTTCGTTGCTGACACAATTACTGGATGACTCTAGGCTTTATAAAGAGGGAAAAAACTTTAATGAGTTACTTGATTTTATAAAAAAATTAGGCAATTTTGCCCCATTTAATGCTTTTCTGCTTCACATCCAAAAACCAGGTTTAAGGTTTGCCGCATCAAAATATGACTGGGGAACAAAATTTAATCGTTCGGTACAGGAAGGCGCAAGGCCATTGCTTATTTTATGGCCATTTGCACCAGTGGCATTAGTTTATGATGTTGACGACACTGATGGGGATGAATTGCCCGCCGATGTAGCCGAAGCATTCAGAGCCACTGGTGAAATGACAGAAAAACATATTTACGGATTTATAAGTAAGCTGAAAAAATTGGGTATAGATACAAAGTTGATCGAATACGGGGATGGTCATGCAGGCCATATTCAAAGACCAGAACATGATATACATATCAATAAGCAGTCGAAAGAGGCAAAAGAAAAACCCGATTATCAGATTAGATTAAATAAGTGCCATAATCCCAATGTCCAATTTGCTACCTTGGCACACGAATTGGCACATCTCTATTTGGGGCATCTAGGTGCGGATAAATTTTTAAAGATACCTGATAGAAAAACTAAAGAACATAAAGCTAGGGAGTTAGAGGCTGAGTCTGTCTGTTACATTGTCTGCCATCGCAATAATGTCCAGCCTAATTCAGAAGCTTATCTAACAGGTTTTGTAAATGATGGGTTGCAAACCGAAGATATGGATTTATATGCCTTATTAAAAGCGGCAGGCCAGATTGAAACGATTCTTGATTTAGTCGAGCATACAAAATTTTAACTTTACGCTAAATACCCCATTATTCTCATTGCCGGATTACTATCATTCCTTTTAGAAACGGTTTGCAATTGCGTATAGCGTTATTAATTTTCCGTTGTTCACCTCTAACCAACACCGACGAAAACTACAGTAAAAACTACAGTGGTTTATAATCCCCCATACTACTTTTAATAACTTTACACGCACTTTAATGTGCGCTATCCTTTTGATTATAGGGAGTTATAAGTAGTATGCAGTTACCTGATAGAAGTTAAACTCGAACTTTTAATGCGATGGTCATGCGTTCGAATCGCATGCGACCCACCACTTAACCATTTGGTTTACATAGCATTTCAACATGATTGCCCGTCGAGTTGAAGCAACATAACCGCAGCAAGGCGCAAATTTAGGCGCACTCTGCATTATTTGCTCAATGAGGTGGCGTAATGAACCCGCAAGAAACCGTCAAAACCAGCCAATTTCTGGCTGACATCTACCCCGTCTTTTCCGGCAACCGTTGCCGAGTTATTGACAACAAACCCCACAAAAAACCATTTCTATTTGATGCCTGTCCGGTATCTGCCGCTTTAAACATTGGTCACCTGTCCGCTGTATTTTGGAGGGTTTCCTAATGGCTTATATCCGTCCCTTAGCAAACGGCAATTTCCGTGCGGATGTCCGCATGAAAGGCATTGTCAAAAATAAGACCTTCACTAGCCTATCGCACGCCCAAGCCTGGGCAGATACCATCGAACACAGCATCAAGGCCATCCCGAACCTGACCCCAACGCAATTGCTGGCCTTGTCCGAGGCCGACATTGACCGCATGGGTGGCGAGGAACTGTTCCGGCAATTGGGCATTGACCTGTTTGCCATTCGTAACCACGCCCGTTTGGAGGCGATTAACACCCTCAACAAAAAAGAGCTGCTGCAACTGTCCCCGCAAGATATTGAACGCATGGGCGGTGCTTCGCTTTTTTTACAGGCGGGCAAACGCATCCGCTACAAAACCTTCCGTGAAGTCTGCAACGAGTACCTGTCCCGCTGGAACAAAAAGGACTACCAAGGCCAGATGCAACGGGTGGATTATTGGTGCATGGCGTTTGGCGAGCGGATCATGACTGACATTGATATTTTTGACCTTCGGGAACATATTGACAACCTGGTCGATGAAGGCCAACGTGCCACCACCATCAACCGCAAAAAAGCCGTGTTATCCAGCGTTTATAAGTTCGCCCTCAGCCGTGGCTATGTTGACACCAATATCGTCACCAGTGTCGTTGTCGATGATGACACCAAACGCCGTGACCGCGTGTTGACGGATGACGAGCGGCAACGCTTGTTAAAGGCGTGTAAGGAATCGCATTGGAACAAACTGTATTTGTTGGTGCTGATGGCAATGACCACCGGGGCGCGTAAAGGCGAATTGCTGAAACTGCGCTGGTGTGATGTGGACTTTAAGGACAGCGCGGGCTATTTGGGCGACAGCAAAAACGGCACTAGCCGAACCTTGCATTTTGCCCCCGTGGTGATGGCGGAATTAAAACGCTTCCCTGAGATCGGCACAGGGCTGATCTTCCCCTCCGCTGAAAAACCCAACCAAGCGATGGATTTTCGAAAAGCCTGGAGCAAGGCGTTAAAGGCGGCGGGCATTTCAGAAAAGGACATCCTGAATTCTGACGGCAGTGTCAAAGTCGAAAAATTCACCTTCCATTGCTTACGGCATGGCTTTTGTTCGGCACTGTCCGACTCAGGCAAGGAAATCAACCAAATCGCCAAGCTAGCGGGGCATAAGAGCATCCAAACCACCTTGCGCTACATCCATCAAGGCCGTGAGCAAAAACGCCAGATTGTCAATGAGTTGGCTAAGGCGTTTAGTTTGTAATCTATCTTAGCCAATCTTCGGGTGACTCCCAAACAAAAAACGTCATCAACCTTCAGATTGGCTAACCGCCAGCTAAAATAACCTTTATTGGCTTGCTAAATTTTCTAAAACTTTCAGCATTTTCTTTTCTTTTTCTTTACGCACAGATTCAACCGATTCACTGCTATAGGTGAATCCCTGATTTGCTATCATTTCAAACACATCAAGTGTTTGCCGCTTTTTTGAGCGATCGGCGTTATCGATAGAACGCTCATACTCGAAGCATAATAACGAGCAGATATTTGGTAAAACACTGCTAGCGTCGGTTAACGAAAGCCTTTTGTAGGGAAAGGGAATATTTTGATATGCGACGGCATTTTTTATCTCATCTTCATATCCCGATGCCTGCCCATGCTCTTGAATATAGGCATTTACACTGTTGCCAATATAGCGGGCATAATCATTCAGCTTTTCCTGCAAGTCAGGAAGCGGCTTGTCATAGGGGTACATCATCACCAGGTGGTTTAGAATTGGCTTGCCATCGACGACTACGGCGTCCCTGTTTGAATCAAACAGATACCTTTTCACGCCACCTCCTGGGTAAGATTCATTTTGGCTAAGTTCGCCACCAAGCTCAATAATTTTTTGTAGCCGCACATTCAGGTAAGCATCATCCTGTGCTTTACCTTCGGCACTTGGCACACCTTTAGTTAAGAAAAGCTCTTTGACACCTGAATATATTGAAAGTAACTTGTTGTAATCAAATGCGTTAAAACATAACTGCCCCCAGTTGTAATACCGGTCAATCTCTACGTCTATCGTTTTTCCTAAAGGAAAAAATTTGATTACAGCATAAACATAAAACTTCTGTTTTATCAACTTAACGAATTCAGGCAGGGCCTTCTCACAATATACGGCTGTCAGTTCCGAACAAGCGATTATTTCTTCATGCGTAGTTTGCTCAATGGATAAAGTCTTAAAAAAGTGTTCGCGAATCATGGACGCCATTAGTTTTTTATTTATTGGAATCCTAAATTTACCCCCCTTATCCTCACGTTTCATTTCATCACACGTTTTAGTGAGGATTGCCTCAACTTGTTTATTTGTCACAAAGGGCTTTATTTCATCCGCTATCAATTTATGCAGGTTTGAAATGGCTACCGTTACTATCATCACGATGTCGTCATGCTCGTCCCCATACTTATGGATAAGTTCCTCGTAACTCAAAATTTCTGGCAAATTAATCCAAAAATCGTTCGGCTCGATTGGTTTCGGGCAACTGTCGGCAACAACTGCCTCTTTAAGCATGTTCAGGATACGACAAACTGCATGATACCGATCCTCTTGACGCATGAATAAGGGTATAGCCTCTTTACCGACCTCAGAAATAATTTGATCTGCCAAGTCTGAGAGTTTATCAATTCCATTGTCGTGTAACTTTTGCCACTCGTAAGCATAAGAGAAGGTAATAATTTCGTCAAAAGCATCAATAATTTGCTCACGTTCCGGTGTTGTTTTCGCCATAGTATTTTGGGGAGTAGGTTCAATCTGTGGGTAGTGAGCCTAATCTGTGATTAGGGATAAATATCCAAGCCAAATTCGACTTTGTTGATAAGCAGGCCGATGACCGTGTTCTTGCTGATCTTCAGCACACGTGCCGTGTCATGGATGCCGCTGCCGTTGATGGCCATATCGACGACCTGTGGCTTGACACTCGGTTCAATCGCTTTGTAACGGTAGCCGAGCATGAAGGTTTTGATCCCGCACTCAGGGTTCCAGCAGTGGTAACGATGGAAACCAACGCGCTACGCCTTGATTCCATAATGCTGTTGCTGCCGCAAGTCGGGCTGGTAATTTCTTGATAGCATGTCATAGGCTGCTATTTTAAGGCCAATTACAGATTAGTTTATCAATCATAATTTTGTTGTTTTTGCAATTTTTTTTCAGTTGAGATTGGTTCATACCAATGTACTCTCAAGACTTCCTGTGTATTCACAGTGCTTCCAACTAAAATCCTGCATAACAAAAGCCGTTTTTGCTGAACGGCTTAAATCCACAAACCATACCTAAGGAGGTTAACGACATGCAGACCCAACCCTCAACGACATTGGCTGACTTAGTCCCCTACCAGGACATCCCAAACAAATTCCCCCACTTGTACAGCAAAGCAAGTTGGGAGTGGGCGACCAAACAGCGTCAGCATAACGGGCTAGCTAGAGCCTTCCGCAAAGTCGGCAAAAAATTGTTTGTGAACATTATGGTGCTGGCGGAGTGTATCGACACCCAGCTTGAAAAATGATCGCCTAGCGTAAAGCCTGTTTGATCAGGCTTTTAATATCAATGAAGTGGAACTGGGCGCAAATGACCCAACTTTTTTTACAAAAAGTCTTCAACTCGACGGGCAACTCGACGGTGAAATGCGCCCAAATAATCACGGACATCCATAAAGCACCAGACCGAAACCGTGGCCGATACTGGCTATCGGTCATTAACAACCAACTTCCCAGTGGAGAATAATGCCATTTTAAGCAAAAAGTATTGAATGCAATGTAAACGCCCCATTTTTTGGGCAGAACGAGGTTCCAAACAACAATAATTATAGGGTCATTATTGAATAATAAGTTACACATTGAAAGAGAAATCATTTTTCAAACCTAAGCAATGGCTAGCTATAAGGTTTATTACCATTCAATTCAACGTATTGAAAAATCATAATTGATTAGCCGTCCATTTATTTAATCCCGCCAGTTAGTTGGAGATAACCGGCAAGCATTTGATTTACTGTGCTTTTTTAACCAGCGACGCAAACCGTATTGGAAGGGGGTGAACATTATCAGAAAAATGAAATTAAACGGCTAAGCCATTTTAAACAAACCGACGTAGGCAACCAACTCTTGGCAATCACAATAAGGCTTAACGACGTTAAAACCTTCAGCCAACTGACTGCCCACTTTCCAAAAAATTCACACTGAGTACTAGCCATGCCCGAAAACGAAAAAACTAAACGCCTTGATAGGGATTTATACCATACGTTTTATCAATCAAATTGCAATTCATTATTCGACCCCACAAAAAATAGGGATTTAAACAACTGCCCTAAATTCTATTCGCTTCAATTGTCTTACTTGGAGCAATTTGTTGATGACTTACTGTCCGATGATGAGATCCCGTTCGTACCTTGTATTTCCAATGGCGGCAGAAATGAATACCACCCTTCTGAGTTGGCTGGCCGATATTTTATACGTACCCCAGGATTTATTATTGCCGTCAATATGTTATCGCCCAACTATGAATATAGTGAACGCATCAATGCGTTTATTGCGGGCTGTCAAACTATGGGCATAATGGAGAAACGGTTTAACTGGAGATATTTCTACCAAAGCCCGAAAGAAACCTATCCAGACTTGGGTGGGATGACTGCCGCCACCATTTTCAATCATTTGGTGGACACCATACGCAAGGAATGGAAAACCAATAAGACCCAAGCCAAGCTGAATGCCCGGAAAAATGAAGCCAACCAGCGGTATGTTGACTATTGCCGGTATGCCGACGCACTTTTCAATGATTGCGCCAGATTATTGGTATTGAGAATTGACCTGTTCTATAAAAAAGACTGTCCCAACGGCGTTGGGATGCGGGATATAACGGAGGACTTGAACCACTTATTGGAAAATAAACGCTGCAATTCCATGTTTGATTTTATGAAGGGGTACATCGCAAAGCTGGAGTACGGCATCGACAAAGGGTTTCATTGGCACGTCATCTTTTTCTTTGATGGGTCGAAAAGGAACAATTCCGGCCATATCCATTTGGCGGAAAACATTGGCCAGTATTGGGAAGACATTATTACACCAGACCGTGGGGCTTACTGGAATGTCAATGCCAATGCCCATACCTATGAAAAATTAGGACGGTGCGGAATCGCGGTTATCAATTGGGACGACGATGATTTACGAAGCAATCTAAAAGAACACGTGATCGGCTATTTGTGTAAGGTCGATCAGTTTATCAAACCTAAATGTGGCGCTGAGATAAGGCGTTTCCGTCGGGGGAATCCTCCCAAAACCCCCCGGACAAAGCGGGGCAAGCCACGTAAACAACCAGAGGAAAATATGACTGCACCAGCCCAATTTGAAAAAATGAATGCCCCAAAGCACCGTGCTATGCCCGTAACTAAAACGATGGGGGATTAAGGTGATGATTAAGTTAGAAAAACCAACCACCCACGATTTAATTGAAACCATTCTTGACCAGCATTCTTATCCAGACCCTGATGCTACGGGACATGCTCCTAATTGGCGGCTCAGCTCAGACATTGAGGACGAACGGTCTATACAGTGCATGGAACTGGAGGAGCTGTTTGTCGATTGTGTTGCAAAATCGAAGGAGTTGCCGTTTGTCTTCGAAAAAACCCTGAATGGGACAACGTTAAAAAAGGAGAACCGCCTTGGAAAACTGTTTTATGAGTTGCTGAGCTTCCATGATGAAACCGCCAATCCAGACGGAAGGAATCGGCATTCACGCTCTCCAACAACGTTTAAGACCAGCAAAGGCTGGGAATATAAGAATTATGAAGTCAGTGAAAATTTACAAATCCTACACTCTGTGGCTGCTGCCCTGGATTTGGGTAGGGCGAATTTTAATTACAACCCGATGTCGGAAATGGGCGACCCTGGATTGCTTGAAGGCGAATTGATTAACAGCTTTGTCACGCGCCTACGGGAAGCAACAAAACAAAAAAGCGTTATAACGAAGCTAGCTGAACGGAAAAAAAGTGCAAGCCAGTGTTTCACCAAAACCAAACGGTATCTCGACCGTCTTTTTGCCAACTGCCCAGACCTTTTTGGCGTTCACATGGTACTTTGTTATGAAAATATAGATGTCGACCACCCCCTATCGTTGAAGGAATCACATGGCCATCTTATTAAATTTTTGGAAATATTAGAGACTGGTTCAGATAAGGAATCCCTCGTCGGTTGGTGGTGGAAACGTGAATACATGACGGAACTGGGTTATCACCATCACTTGATTCTATTTTTTGACGGTAATGCCATGCGATATGATCCAAACGCTATCAGGCGTTTCTATGAGGAGGAATGGGGTTCCGTCACCCGAAATAAGGGTTACTCTTTTAAGCCTTTAGAGCCAGATAATGGTCAGAGAAGCAGGGAAACAACCCATAGGCTGATGCCGCTTGTGTCAATGATGCAGCGCATGGTGCTGCGCGACATATTTTTGAAGCTCAAAAAACATCAAAAACTCGATCACCTGGGTATGGGGAAATTGCCAAAATCAGTTGAGGAGATGCCACCCCAAACTGGACATACCAGCCCCTGCGCCATTTCAAGGCACGATGCCCCGAACTGAACTTACCCTGTCCCACTGCCCCTCCTGCCATTTCTCCTGAAAACCTTAATTGGCTTTCAGGCTTTGGCGTTGCTATGCCGAAGCCAATTCAAACCTTTTTCATTGATACATCATTTAAGTGCGTAGCCGTTATGGATGCGCCTTAGACAAACTTTTCAATTCCAAAAAGGAGTACCAAAAATGACAACAACATGCCCACAGTGCCAATCCGAACGGGTTGTCACGAAAGATGTTGCGAAGAAGGCTTGCGGTTATTTGGGTCTCGTCGGTGGTGTCGCCACGGGTTCGGCTGGCCTGTTCGGTGGCGCGGAACTCGGTGCGATGGTCGGTATCGCGGCAACCCGCACCTTGGCCTCGTTGGGCGGGGTGGCCGGAATCTTGTTGGGTGCGCTGGTGGGCGCGGCGACCGCTGGTGTCGCGGGTGCACAATTGGGGCAAGCCATTGACGAACATATCTTGGACAACTACCTCTGCCTGGACTGCGATTATTCGTTCAGCCTTAAGGCAAGCTGAGCCTTCCCCGTAGCACCCAGCAATCTGCCGATCTGAATGACTTTGACCCATCCCAAGGTCAAGGCCACGCCACTTTAGGCGGTCTGTTTGGTGGCGTTAAATATGAAAAAACCGCAAAACCTGCCCCTGGCTGTTCATACGGTCAGGTTGCCTGAAGTTTGGTGTCATCAATCCCTGTGTGCCGTTTACTGATCCCCAGCCGTGGGCAGGTGCTTTATCGGCTTAAGAGGGTCGCCACCTTTTAGGCCACCCATTCCATTATCTAGTAGTTCCGATAACTGTAGGCGTTAAACCTTGGCATAAACGCCCTAGGTTTGCTTTACGGTGTCGGGATTCCTTTTTTTAACCGTCCCTGTGCAATTGCGCGGGGACTCCAACTTACGGAGTATCCATCATGGCCACCCTAGCCACGTCTTTCAAAAACATTTCCGGTCTGGTGCGTTCCGACAGGCCGCTCACCAATGAACAAATCTTACGCGCCGCGCCGTCGGTGTTTGCCGATGCGCCGCACGGTTCCCGTTCGGCACGGTATGCCTATATCCCGACGGCGGACATCGTCAACGGCCTGCGCGGTGAAGGCTTCATGCCGTTCATGGCTTGCCAAGCCAAATCGCGCATTGAGGGCAAAACCGAGTTCACCAAGCACATGCTGCGTTTCCGCTATGAGGGTCATATCAACGGCGACACCGCCAACGAGATCATTTTAGTGAATTCCCATGACGGCACGTCCAGTTACCAGATGCTGGCGGGCTGTTTCCGCTTTGTCTGCCAGAACGGCCTGATTTGCGGCGACACCGTGGAAGATTTGCGGGTCAGGCATTCGGGCGATGTGCTGGGCAATGTCATCGAAGGGGCTTACCGGATCGTCGGTGAGTTCGAACAAGTCGATGCCGCCAAGTCGCTGATGCAGGGCATTGAGCTGAAACCCCGGCAACAAAACGCCTTCGCCAATGCCGCGCTGCAACTGCGTTATGACCTGGATGAAAACGTCCCCATCTTGGCGCACCAGCTCAACCAACCACGGCGAACTGACGATCGGGGCAATGACCTCTGGCGCACTTTCAACCGTGTCCAGGAGAACGTCCTCCAAGGCGGCTTGCAGGGCATCAACCGCAACGGCGGCAAAGTCACCACCCGTAAAGTCACGGGGCTAGGCGAAACTGTCCGCCTGAACCGCGCCTTGTGGACGCTGGCTGAGGAAATGGCGGCGTTGGTGTGAGGTGGTGGGGTGGGAAGTCTGATCCGTCCATCCGCCTAGCATTCAATCGCCCACTCAATCAATCATCCTGTTCAACCATTTTCTTCAACAACGTCCCTGTAACAACGCAGTCGGCAACGGTTGGTAAGGCCGTAGCCGATAGCTTGTCAATAGGGGCATCATATTTAGGAGCAAACACTATGTCAGTTATCAACACCGAAATGAAATCAATGAATGCAAGGTTACTGAATCCCCATCCTCACGCTGGCTTGGAGCATCCAGATTCCGCCCAAGCCCTAGCGGTTGTTCCCAGTAACCCCGCCACATCGTCGGGCGTGTCACTGGGGACGTTGCAAGCCACCAGCCCTGCCGCTTTGGTGTCGGGGGCGGCGGAATTGGCCTGCCAGTTGGCTGCCGTCATCGACAATCAACATTTGGCGACGGTGATTAAGGGCAGACGCTTTGTCAATGTCGAGGGTTGGACAACCTTGGCGACCATGCTCGGCGTGACCGCGCGTGAGGTGATCACGGTCGAGGCCGAAGGCGTTTATACCGCTACGGTGGAGCTGGTGCGGATGGCGGACGGGGCGTGTATCAGCCGTGCCAGTGCCGAATGCGGCTCACCGGACGAGCTGGACAAATACGGCAAGCCTGTGTGGTCTACCCGTTTCCGTTATGCCCGCCGTTCAATGGCGCAGACCCGTGCCACGGGCAAAGCCTGCCGTTTGGCGTTCAGTTGGATTATGTCGCTGGCGGGGTATGAAGTCACCCCTGCCGAAGAGATGACCCCGTTAGTCGCATCCGGGCAAGTCGAGGAGCCAACCAAGCCATTGCGGATCAGTGCCAGCCAGCTCAAATTGCTGGAGGCGCAAATCCGCGATTACGGGCTAGACCGTGGACGGGTGGAAGCGTCGGTGAAGGCGGCGTGGAAGATTGCGCTGTTGTCGGAATTGTCCTTGCCGCAGTTTGAAAAGCTGCTGCTGCAACTGGAAAAATGGGCAGGCCAGGAATACGCCAAGGCTGAAGCGGCATCGGCGTTAAGCCGCGATGTGGTCAACTTTTAACGTCAACTACAAACGTAACATAACCACACGTAATCACTACAACCCACGCGGTCAGCCAGCACAGGCAAGCTAAGCTAAGCCCAACATCAGGCTGACTGCGTACCTCAACATACACAAAAACTGGAGCAAGATTATGGGAGTTTCTTTATACCAACTCAGCGGCAATTATTTACAGGCGTTGGACTTTTTGACTGATCCTGAAATGGATGTGCCGATGGAAGCCGTCAACGACACGCTGGAGAGCTTAAGCGGTGAACTGGAAGACAAGGCGGTGAATGTCGCCAAGTTCTTAAGAAATATGGAAGCCACCGCCAAGGCGATTAAGACTGCCGAAGAGTCGATGGCGAAACGCCGCAAAGCTTTCGAGGCGCGGGTCAACTGGCTCAAGGGCTATATCAAGGACAACATGGAAGCCACGGGCATCAGCAAGATCGAATGCCCGTATTTCAAACTGTCCATTGC
>Ga0247835_1001384_pt1 | contig 30110 bp, 33 predicted proteins | sample LaCtaG_3_FD_189912 | JGI IMG/M metagenome (GOLD analysis project Ga0247835, IMG submission 189912) | Freshwater microbial communities from meromictic Lake La Cruz, Castile-La Mancha, Spain - LaCruzMarch2015_13.5m | ecosystem: Environmental > Aquatic > Freshwater > Lake | place: Spain: Castile-La... | reverse complement strand
CCGTCATGGGGATAAAGGCGAGCCGAACGCCCGCATGAACCGTAAAGTAATCCACCCCCTGCTCGGCCTGCTCAATCAGAGTATCGCGGTACGCTTCCCAAGTGAGTTCCTCGGCGCGACCTCCAACTTTTTCAAGCGCCTGATAGATCGGAACGGTTCCGACCGCGACCGGCGAGTTCCGCAGGATCCATTCCCGGGTGGCATGGATGTTCTTTCCCGTGGAAAGGTCCATGATCGTGTCCGCACCCCATCGCGTAGCCCAACGCATTTTTTCCACCTCTTCTTCGATCGAGGAAGCGACCGCCGAATTGCCGATGTTCGCGTTGATTTTCACGAGGAAATTCCGGCCGATAATCATCGGTTCGGATTCCGGGTGATTGATATTGTTCGGCAGGATGGCGCGACCGGAGGCGATCTCGTCGCGAACGAATTCCGGGGTGATTTCCTCCGGGATTCGAGCGCCGAAGCCCTCGCCGGCGTGGCGGTGGGCGAGAGAATCCCGGCGATTGGACGAATCACGCTGCACTGCCTGGCGTTGATTTTCACGAATGGCAACGAACTCCATCTCCGGCGTAATGATCCCGCGCCGGGCGTAGGCGAGTTGGGTTACCGGTTCCGAAATCGCGCGCAAAACGGGCCGGGCGCGCTGCGGTTGACCCAATGGGTCAGAGGAAGCGCGGAGCCTGGCGTGCTCGTCGGACAGCCAGCCGTTGTCCCGGGCATTAACAGGGCGCCCCTCCACTTCCTGCACATCGCCGCGCGCGATGATCCAGCTTTGCCTGAGCGCGGGCAACCCCCGCCGCACGTCGGCGTGAAAATCCGGGTCACCCCACGCCCCGCTCGTGTCATACACCCGCACCGGTTGGTTCGCTTCGAGGGTGCCATCCGAGCGTTTGGTGTCGGACAGCAGAATCTCGCGCTGGGGAACGCGGACGTCCGGGTGAAGGGTTCCATTTTCATAGACCCGGCGGCTGTTCTGAAATCCTTCAGAGGCGTTCGGGGCAAAAGCGTCGTTGGTCGCAATCATAAAATGGTTCTCGTGAAGTCCCCCCGCCATCCGGCAACGTTCCAAACGGAGACGTTTTTTCTTGGACCAGATACGCCCGAGGAATCACAAGAGACCCTTTTAATCCGCAATCGGCATTCTGCAATCCGCAATCTGAAACTTCCCCGCCCTCATGCGCATCATCGTCACCGGTCTGATCGGAAACTACACGCTCGGCGGGGTCGCGTGGGATTACCTCCAATACCTCCTCGGCTTCGAAGCGCTCGGGCATGAAGTCTGGTATCTCGAAGACACCGGCGGATGGGTGTACAACCCGATCGCCGGGGAACCCACGATCGACTGCTCGTACAATGTCAACTACCTCGGTTCGCTCCTCGCCGAGTTCGATCTTGGAGACCGCTGGATCTTTCGCAACGAACCCGATGGGAAAACGTACGGGGTGGAGAACCCCGAAACCGCCGATCGCATCATCGCGGAAGCCGATGTCCTCGTAAACGTTTCCGGAGCCTGCTGGCTTCGCGAATCGACCTCGAAGCCCGCACACCGTTTGTTCCTGGATGGCGACCCGATGTTCACGCAGGTGGCCATGCTGAATCCCGCCCGACCCGAGGTGCTGGAGCACGCAAGGATGCACACGGATCACTTCACGTTCGCGCTGAACATCAACGACGCGGACTGCCAAATCCCCACGCTCGGCCTCCAATGGAAGCCCACGATCCAACCGGTGGCAACCGACCGTTGGGTCGGCCCCGAGGCAGGCATCGATCCCGCCCATCCAGCGCAGGGGGCCTACACGACCGCGATGAATTGGGTCAGCTACAAACCCGTTGAGTTCAACGGCGAATCCTACGGTCAGAAGGACCAGGAATTCCTGCGCTTCCTGGACCTACCTCGCCTCTCGCCGGCGAAGTTCCTGCTGGCGATGGGCCGCGGGGCCGGTCAAAAACGCCCCACCGAGCAAATCCTTGCCGCTGGCTGGAACATCATCGAACCCGCAGAAATCATCGCCGACTACCGCGGCTACCGGAGTTTCCTTGCCAACTCCCGGGGCGAATGGAGTGTCGCGAAGCACGGTTACGTCCAGTCGAGGTCCGGATGGTTCAGTTGCCGTAGCGCATGCTACCTCGCGGCAGGCGTTCCCGTCGTCGTCCAGGATACGGGATGGAGTCGACACCTCCCCACCGGCGATGGCGTGTTCGCATTCGAAACGATGGAGCAGTCCGCCGCCGCAATCGCATCCATCGAATCCAACCCAGCCCACCATCAAGCCGCGGCCCGCGCATTCGCCCGCGACCATCTCGACGCCCCCAAAGTCTGCCAAGCCCTCCTCGACCAATCCGGAATCGAGTAACCCCCGCCTTCGAGAAAAATCTCCGCCAAACCCAAGGCCCGCCGCGCCGCAGCGCCGCTGCGCGGCTACCCCGCCCCCCCGACCGGCGCAACGAGCAACCGACGCGCGGCTTCCAGCTGGGACTGCGTGCCGATGAGCAACACCTGATCCCGCTCGGCGAGTTCCTCGTCGGGACCCGGGTTGATGATGCTTTGTCCGCTGCGGTCGATTCCCACCACGCTCGCCCCGGTGAGCGAACGCATGCGGATCTCGCCGATCAGCTTCCCGGCCATGTGGCTGCCCGGCGTGATTTCGAAAGTCTCCAGCTTGGCCTCGCGCAACAGCGCGGGCAGCGCGGCGTGGGAATCTTCCGGATGGTCGGGCTTCTGGGCGAAGGTTTGTTGGATCGCGTACTGAGCCTTTGCGTAAAGCTTGACCGAGGATCGATAGAGCAGGGCGGCGGCCACAATCACCAAAGCGCCGGCGACCAGCAGCGCGCGCCAGGACGGCAGAATGGTGGAACTCAGCCCCAGCAGAACGAGGATAAAAATCGCCGTCCCCAGAATATAAACCGTCCGGGAAAGCACCGATCGGAGGATTTCGGTCTGCGCGCCGGCGACCGACTCGCGAATACACAGATCGGCCACCAGCATTCCCATCGCCTCCATTTTCCGCCAGACGGCAATAATCATCGGCAACGACAGAATCATCGCTCCCAGCCACAGAAGCGTCTTGAGTCCGTTCCCCGAAAACGGCAACCCTGTGAGGAGATGGTCGACGGCCTTCAGCAGAAACGGAGCGACCAGGAAGATGGCCGTGATCAGGAGCAGGTTGAGTCCGATCTGCATCGCGAGTTTGCGCAATAGTCGCATGCCCATGTTGTTTCCGCGTTGCTGATAAAGCTGGGAAATCCATTGACCGTACGCGTCCAGGAACGTCCGGAGCGGCGCGGGGGCGCGGTGATCATACCAGTCCGCCGCAGTGCCGGAAAACGCGAGCAGGTACGGGGTGGTCAGCGTGGTCACGGCCGAGACCGCCACCGCGATCGGATAAAGAAAATCACTGGTGACCCCTCGCTGCACACCCAATGCCGCAATGATAAAGGAGAACTCGCCAATCTGCGCCAGTCCCATCCCCACGCGAACGGACGAACGCACATCGTTTCCCGCCGCGAAGCAACCGAACGAGCACGCGACCACTTTCCCGACAATCACGACGATACTGATGATCGCGATGGGCCCGGCATATTTGACGATCAACACAGGATCGATCAGGAGCCCGATCGAGACAAAGAACACCGCGCTGAAAAGATCGCGGACCGGGTGCATGAGACCCTCAATTTTGATGATCTGACGCGTTTCCGCGATGATGGCACCGATAAGAAAGGCCCCGAGGGCGACGCTGTAGCCGAGTTTGACGGCGAGCAGGGAAACGCCGAAGCACAAGCCGAGGACCGCGACGAGCAGCATCTCATTGCTTCGAAAACGTGCGACGTAATTGATGAAGCGCGGAACGAGGATGAGGCCGCCGACAAGCAGGACGCCGAGGAAGCAGCTGAGTTTTAGAACGGTGAAACCGACGTCGTCCGGCGCGAGACTGCCCTTGTCTGCGAAGCCCGACAGGAGTGCGAGCAGGACAATCGCGATGATGTCCTCCACGATCAGGATGCCGAAGATCACCTTGGCGAACGGCTCCTTCATTTGCCCGAGACCCTCCAACGCCTTGATGATGATGGTGGTCGAGGAGATCGACAGGATCGCCCCAAGGAAGATGCTGTCCATCGTGCTCCAACCGAACACGCGTCCCAGTTCGTAACCGATCCACAGCATCGCCACGATCTCGACAAACGCGGCGATGAACGCCGTCACGCCGACTTCCTTCAGTTTGCCGAGACTGAATTCGAGTCCGAGGCAAAACATCAGGAAAACAATGCCGAGCTCCGCCAGGGTCTTAATCGTCTCCTCGCTCGAGATGAACGTGAATGGCGGCGTGTGCGGCCCGATGATCAGACCGGCGAGGATGTAGCCCAGAACGACCGGTTGTTTGAACTGACGACAGAGCAGGGTGGCGAGTGCGGCCACAATCATTACGATCGCGAGATCCTGCAGAAAGAGTTCGTGATGCATGATGGGAGGCAGGACAGCCAATTTTTCGCGCGGAGGCGAGTCCGGTTTACAAACAGAATCGTTGCGTGGCTCGGCGCCTTACGGTCAACTCCCCCTGATGAAATTGAGTGGTAAAGTAGCTGTCGTGACCGGTGCGGGAAGAGGCATTGGCGAAGCCATCGCACTGAGGCTCGCTTCGGAGGGTGCTTCGATCGCCGTGGTAAGCCGCACCGAGGCGAATTCGGCCAAAGTCGCCGCGGACATCACCGCCGCCCACGGCGTGCCGGTGAAGGCCTATGCGGTGGACGTGGCGGACTTCGACGCCGTCCACACCGTCGCCGCACAAATCCTTGCCGAATTCGGAAGCGTCGAAATTTTGGTCAACAACGCCGGAATCACCCGCGATACCCTGTCGATGCGGATGACCTCGGATGACTGGGACTCGGTGCTTTCCACGAATCTGAAAGGCGCATTCAACTGGATCCACGCTCTCCAGCGCCCGATGGCCAAACAACGTTCGGGGCGGATCATCAACATCAGTTCCGTCAGCGGACTCATCGGGACCGCAGGCCAGGCAAACTACGCCGCGAGCAAGGCGGGACTGATCGGACTGACGAAAACCGTCGCCCGCGAGCTCGCGGGTCGAGGGGTGACGGTCAACGCGATCGCCCCGGGATTCATTGAGACCGACATGACCTCCGCCCTCCCGGAAGAGATTCGCGGGAAGTACATCGCACAAATCCCCCTCGCCCGCTTTGGCCGAACCGAGGATATTGCTTCGGCGGTGGGCTTCCTCGCGTCCCCGGAGGCGTCCTACATCACGGGTCAAACACTTGTCGTCGACGGCGGCCTGGTAATGTCATGACGATTCATTTCCTTCGTCATGCGGAAGCGGAACCGATCCAGGTGAGCGACGCCGAGCGTGCGCTGACCCCGAAGGGGCTAGACCAGGCGGATAAGGTGGCAAAGTTCTGCCAGCGCGCGGGGCTTGTTCCGCAGTTGCTCATTACCAGCCCGTTTGTGCGCGCCCGGCAGACGGCGGAAATCGTGGCCCGCAAGCTGGGCAACGTCGACCTTGTTGTCGAACCCTTCCTCGGCTGCGGGATGGCGGCGGAAACGTTCATCGAGGAAATCGCTGCCTACAAGGGATTTACGACCGTCATGGTTGTGGGGCACGAGCCCGACTTCAGCGACACGATCGCGGTGCTCCTCGGTTTGGGCACGCCGGAGTCCCTGAAAATCCGCAAAGCATCGCTCACGGCCATCCAACTTTTCGACCTGCGTGCCGGCGCGGGTCGATTGGAATTCTGCATTCCGGCAAGGCTGATGTAATTCCAGGAAACGAACCCCATCACTCCCATGCAAACCGAAGTCCTCCGCAGTCATCAACTCGTTGCCGACGCCGTGGCGTTGGTCGAAAAAGAAGCCGCCGCCGCGATCGCTGCGCGGGGTGAGTTCCGCCTGTCGCTTAGCGGCGGGAACACGCCCAAGCCCGTTTACGAAGCCCTTGCCACGCGGGGGATCGATTGGTCGCGAACGATCATCACGTTCGGGGACGAGCGCTGTGTTCCTCCCGACGATCTCCAGAGCAACTATCGCATGGCGCGCGAGGCGCTTTTTGACCGCGCGCCGATTCCGGAGGAAAACATCCTGCGCATTCGCGGCGAGGGCGAGCCCCCGGCGTCTGCTGAGGCTTACGAGGGGGAATTGCGCGAGCGGGCGAACGGCGAAATCTTCGTCCACGACCTCATCCTGCTCGGCATGGGGCCGGACGGTCACACCGCTTCCCTGTTCCCTGGCACACCGGCGCTCGAGGAAACGACAAAGCTCGTCGTTCCCAACTTCGTCCCCAAATTCGAAATGTGGCGGATCACCTTCACGTACCGCCTTATCAACGCAGCGAGGCACGTGTGTTTCCTCCTCTCCGCTCACGGTAAAGAGGACGTGTTGGAATCGATTCTCAACGGCACCGGCGACTACCCCAGCGCGAAGGTGCGCCCCGACGGCGGGCAACTGACCTGGCTGATTGGCGAGTAGCCCGCGGGGTCAGCAAGGATGAAACCGGTCCCGCCCCTGAGGACGACCGACGAGCAAGAGATTGCCCGTCGCCGGGAGCGGGCCGCCCGGGAGCACTTTGAAATCCGGAACCTCACGCCGGAGCACGGCGTGTTTTCCAATTTCCGCGTCGAATCCGGCAGCGGGATGGCTTACGGCGTCGAGGTTCGCGACCTCGCATGGCGCGAGGTCTTCTGCTCCTGCACAGATTTCCGGGTCAACCAACTCGGCACCTGCAAACACGTCGAGGCCGTCCTCACGTGGCTGGAGGAAGGGAATCCTTCCGCGTTCCAGAAGGCGATCGAGGAGGGCTCCGCGCGGATCGATCTCGTTCCCGATCCTCACGGGCAGACCCTTTGCATCACGCGGAACCTGAACGATCTGCCGCCGAAACTGCGGACGTGGTTTGATGAGGAAGGTCTGCTCCGCGTGCCGGTCGACGAGGCGCTTCCCGCGCTGGAGAGGCAACCGACGCGCATTCGCATTTCTGCCGAGGTGGAGCGTTGGAAGGCGCAGCGATCGAGGGAGGCGGCGCGGGTGGAAACACGCCGTGCCTACGAGGCGGCGGTTCGCTCCGGGGAGTCCCCAGCGGCCGAAACCCGCGTGCCGCTCTACCCCTATCAGCGCGAAGGGATGTTGTTCCTCGCGTTTCATGAACGCGCCTGGCTCGCGGACGAAACCGGACTGGAGCGCCGCGTACAGGCGATCGCCGCCTGCGCGCTGGTGCGCCGACTCCATGGAATCCGCTCTGTCCTCGTGCTCACTCCCGGGGCCGTCCTTCCGGAATGGGAGGCGCAGGTAACGGAGTACACGGGGTTGTCCGTCGGAGGATTCCGGCCCACGAAGCGCGAACGGCCATTCTTCACCCTCGCCACGTACGAACAAGCCGCGCGCCAAACGGGCTGGATCAACGCGGAAATGCGACCCGACGTGCTCGTCCTCGACGAGGCCCAGCGCATTCGGGATTGGAACAGCTCGCTCGCCGTGCGGATCAAGCAACTGCAGAGCCGATTCGCCTTCCTGTTGGCCTCCGTCCCCACGGAGGAGCGCCTCGACGAGATCTACTCGTTGATGAGCGTCGTCGACCCCGCCGTATTCGGCCCGCTGTTTCGGTTCAACCGCGAGTTCCACGCGGTCGACGAACGCGGGCAGCCCGTGGGGGTCCAGAACATCGACCGGTTGCGGGATCGGATGCGTCCGCATGTCCTTCGGCGCACGAGGGCAGACGTTGCGAGTCAGATCCCCGCCCGCGTGGAAAGCGCGTACTTTTTGGAACTCCCCGCCCGCTCGCGGACCGAGTACGCCCGGCGCGACGGCATCGCCCGGGAGTTGCTCGCCAAAAAATCGACCCTCACCGCGTCCGAGCGCCAAGTGCTGGAGCGCGAACTCGGAGCGATGCGAATTTTATGCGATGGGGGCGAGGACGGCGTCGCCAGTGCGCGGCAAAGTCCGAAGCTGCGCGAACTCGATCCCATCCTTCGCGACTGCCTGGCGGACAGCGGCGGGAAGGTGGTGATTTTTTCCGAGTGGGAGCGGATGGTCCAAGGGGCCGCCGCCGTCTGTCGCGCACAGGGGATCGACCCCGTCGAACTCACCGGCCGCCTCACCCCGCGGCAGCGCGCCGCCGCTTTGGAGCGATTCCATCGCGAAGCCGGCGCCCGGGTGTTCCTGGCAACCGACGCCGTCGGAGGTTCGATCCGCGTGCCTTCCGGCAGCACCGTTCTCTTGCTCGACATCCCGTGGACCGCCGCACGACTCGAAGCGCGTCTGGGTCGGGTGGTGCCATCCGATCCCTCCGGAGTGTTGCGGGTGTTTTACTTCGTGACCAAAGCGACCATCGAAGAGCGCCTTTTCCGGCGTCTGCGTTCGGGTCGGGCCGTCCGCGCGATCGATGCGGAACGTGCGAAAAGCGTCAAACGCTCGCGATCCTCGCCGTCGGTTGACGACTTGTTCGCGGATGACGCAGGAGAAGTGGTGGCCGTTCCGGAATTGCTGAAATCCCCGCGTGTCCGAGCGGCGATCGAGGAGGCGCGACGCCGGTGCAAACTCGCGCGCATTCTGCTTGCGGAGGGATTTGCCGAAGAAGCGGAAACCTCGTTGCGAACCGCCGCGCTCCAAGCCGCCATCGCCGTCGCCGGAGCACATGGGTGGGCGGAACCGACCGACCCCGCCGCTCTCGCGCAACCGCCGCTCGCGGAGGCGATCGGCGCCCCTGCGCTCGGGATCTGGCGGTGGATTGAGTCGCCACGCGATCAACTCGGGCGCGGAATCGAAGCCGTGGAAGCGATTTTAGGGAAGTATGAAGTATGAAGTATGAAGTATGAAGTATGAAGGACGAAGGACGGCGTCCGGCGTGAGCGGACCGGCGCCCATGGTCTGCCTGTTCCTTCAAGACCTCGTGCTCATCGTTTCCATTCCACCCTGCTCATCATCACGGCCTGACCGCTCAACAACACGCGTTCACCGCGCACGCTGACTTTTACGATGCCGCCGCGTTCGCTCGCTTGATAGGCCGTAAACTCCGCCTGGCCGAGTTTCGCCTGCCAATACGGGCCGAGCGCGCCATGCGCCGAACCGGTCACCGGGTCCTCATTCACGCCGGCGGCAGGAGCGAAGAAGCGCGAGACGAAATCAAATTCCGGAGACTCGCTCCGGCAGGTGACGATGACACCGCGCACCGGCAAAACCGCAAGCGCGGTGAAATTGGGTTTCAACCCGCGGAGCACCCCTTCGTTCGCAACTTCGACCAGATAATCCATTCCGTTGAGTCCGCAAGCGACAAGCTCGCAGCCCAGTGCAGCAGCGAGACCCATCGGCGGCGGGCATAGCTCGCAAGCTTGTGCGGGAAAATCCATTTCAATCCAGTCGTCCACGCGACGGCAGGAGAGCCACCCGCTGAGGGTGTGAAAGCGCGCCGTTTGATCGGACGGCAGCACGCCCGTTTCCCAGAGCGTGAAGGCACTTGCGAGCGTGGCATGACCGCAGAGCTTCACCTCAACCGCAGGTGTGAACCAGCGCAGCGCCCAACCGCCCTCGATGGGATGCAGAAAGGCCGTCTCGGAAAGGTTCATTTCGCGAGCGACCAAGCGCATCCACGCCTCATCGGCCGGGGATTCCAGCACGCACACGGCGGCCGGGTTGCCGGCAAAGGGTCGATTCGTGAAGGCGTCAACGACGTGCAGAGTTAGCTCCATGGGTCCTGTTCAAGCCTCGACAGGATTCCACACTTTCTCGAAACCAAAGCGGTCAAAGTGCAGGGCGTTCGCGGTAGCAAAATGTGTGACTCCGTGATGGCGCAGAGTCAAGGCGAGACGGGCGTCGATGATGTGACGGAAACCCGTGGTGGTTTTGGCAGCCCATTTCCACAGAGGGATGGCGACTTCGGGTTCGTAGTCAGCGTATTCCCACGCCGGGTTGGCGCGTAGGGCATTGCAAAAGGCGGTCGCTTCCTTCGCGGATTTCGGCTTCCTGAAAACGACGGGGTTGCGCAACTGCATGTAGATCTCCACCAACACGAGACCACACAAAAGAAACCGCTGCCCGCCAGCGGCCTCCTCCTCGAAGAACTGCTTGGCGGCAGCGTGATCGGGTGAATCGGGATTCGCCGCGTAGAGAAACAGATTTGTGTCGGCTGAGAGGATCATTTGCCGGAACGCTGGACGATGGCATCGGCTTCGGGCCTAAGTCCGGCGGGATCGGTGAGAAAATCGCCACCGCAGTCGAGCGTGGGAAATTGCCAGACGGCACGAGGGGTATGTTCTTCCGGAAAACGGGTGATAAAATGCTCTGCGGCCTTTCGCATCACCTCCGAAAGCGACCAATCCTGCTGCGCCGCAATCGCTTTGAGACGTTTGTAGAGAGGATCAGGGAATTGGATTTGCGTACGCGTCATGATGCGCAACATACATCATGTGCATTGTGATGTCGAGTTGGCGGGATGGAGATTCGCAGGTCCATCCGGAAAAGACGCGGTGGACGTCGAGTTCCGCACCATCACGGAGGTGCCGTTCAAATCGGATCGGCTACGGATATCGTTCGCCTCACCGATCAGTGACCGAATCTTGGAGCGGTCATTTTTGTCGAAACGACCAGAAAAAAGAGGACCCCACAATTTGAGCATCATGCGGATCTAAGCCTGCACGTCCCAATGGGGCTGGCCGTCAATCACCCGGATCTCGGCGTCCTCCATTGCCTGCTCGATCTCACCTTTTCGGGGTCCTTTTGCAGACTCGGCCAGTATGGGCTCCACGTAGGAGAGGAGCGCGGGTTTCAGTTCCCCAAGGGCCTGGCCGATGCGTTGTTTATTTGAGAGTGCCATGGGTTCGCTTTTGGCTGAGGTCTTAAATCAGGGTTTGAAAGCCGAGTTCGGAGCCGCTGAAAGGATTTGTTTATCAAAGGTAAAGAGGGGAATTCCCAGTTCCTCGGCGAGTGCCAGATACTGGCTGTCATATCCGGAGCAACCGCTCTTCTGAGCGACCTCAAAGATTTTGCCTGCCGGAATGTCGTACGTTTTTGAAATCACTTGTTCGGCGAGAGAAAGGCGCCGGAGATTTTCACTTCGATTCGCTCGTCCCAGACGCTCGTACGTGCAGAACACGTTGATCAATTCATCCCGCCAGAGACGAGGCGCCACCCACTCCGGCTCGCGTTTGAGCAGATCGGAAACCTGCTTGGTCTGATCCCCCTCTATTAACAAATAAACCAAGACATTGACGTCCACGACCACCATCTACGGCCTGCCTTCCCCGATCGCACGCTGCACTTCCTCAAGACTCAGAATTTTCAATGGGCTGCTCTCCCGCAAAGTCCGGATCTCGTGGAGCAGTTCTGTACGGTCCAGCTCGCGAGGTTGTGTGATCTGTTTGAGTGTGTGCACGAGAAATCTGTTCAGACTCCGCCCGCTCTGTTGCGCTTGCTCTTTCAAGGCCGTGTGAACCTCATCTGGAATATCCTTTATGGTGATGCTGACCATGGTTGCATAATGGTTGTGTTATGATTCTGTCGCAAGAGCAAGCTCTCAGAGTTTTTCATCAACCCGGTTCACCAGAACGAAGGAAATAGAACATCCGTCAGATTCATTCGGATTCATCGCGTTCGCTACCAGGGGGCAGGGTTGCGAAGACGCGCGGGCAGTCCTTATCACTGGCGGTTTCGGCGAGGCGGATGAGTTGGTGCACCACTTCCCAGACGGTTCGGTTTGGGTCGGTCGCGACAGCCCAAGTTTCCGCCAAGTCGGAAGGCCGGAGAAGACGTACCTTGCCTTTGGCCGATTCCATGATGCCCGAGACTACCACGCCCTCGACGGAAACGTCCGTCGCGTCGGCGATGATTTCTGCGTCTCCGTAAGCAAACGAGAGTCCACGGGCTTCTGCCCTTCGTCCACTTCGATCGACCGTCGTTGTGCTGTTGAATTCGGAGGGCGACGTCTGCTGAGAGGCCGATGTACTTTTTTGAAAGAGAGTTCTCTAGGACGTAAACGCGATACATCCGAAAAACTGGTCAGCGTACTCGAACCACCGATCCCGCAGCGGCGGGATTATGAGCGATGGCGAAACCCAAACGAGCAAAAGTGGTGGCGGGGGTTGGATTTGAACCAACGACCTTCAGGTTATGAGCCTGACGAGCTACCGGGCTGCTCTACCCCGCGATTAGAAGGTTAGATTACCCCGCTGCCCGGCTTCCGCAAGGGGAAAGTTCCGCGATTGCAACAAATACGACCGAGATCCCCTTCTCGCCCGAACTCCTGACAACCGTCCGCTCAAGCCTGCAAGCCAAAACTGGACGGTTTGTCAAACCCAGATAAATCCAGATAAACCCACAGATACCCATAGATACCCACATCACGAATGAAACTCAACACTCTCAAAGATCTCTACATCCACGAACTTAAGGATCTCTACAGCGCCGAAAAGCAGCTGATCAAGGCGCTCGCCAAAACGGCCATCAATATTGCTGCCGAGAAAGCCTGATCGGGCAACCGATCGGGTTGCGAGGTCGGTGATGAGAGCCGGGGTCGGATGATTCCTTCAGATCGGGGTCGGAAGACCCCGGCTCCTTTCGTAAAAAGCTCGTAACAATCGATCGCTTGCCTTTCACGGAGCAGTGATTTTTTCTACGGCTTCATCCACCATGAAGCCGCCATTCCGATTCGTCGCCCTCGCTCTCGCCGCCGCCTTCGCCCTTCCGTTCTCCGCCGCTGCGGACGACGATAAACCCGAAAAGCCCGACGAGCGCGAAGCCCCCATTCTCAAGAACGCGGAAGCATTTATCGCAGCTTTCGAAAAAGGCGACGCCGCCGCCGTTGCCGCATTCTGGACCACCGACGGGGATCTGATCGATATCTCCGGCCGCGAATTCAAAGGCCGCGACGCCATCCAAAAAGAATTCAGCGAGCTGCTCCCCAAGCTGAAGGGGTCAAAACTGCGCATCACGGTCAATTCCGTTCGCTTCGTGGGCGACAACACCGCGATCGAGGACGGCACGTCCACTCTGATCGAAGCCGATGGCACCAAGGGAGACGCCGTGCGTTACTCGAATGTTCACGTCCTCCAGGACGGCAAGTGGCTCCTCGCCAGCGTCCGCGAGAGCGCGATCACAGACGGCGGCAGCCACGCAAAACTGCAGGACCTCTCCTGGATTCTCGGAGAATGGGTCGACGACACCGCGAGCGGCGAACTCGCACGCGTCGTTTTCTCCTGGGCACCCGGGAAGCATTTCCTGATCGCCCGCCACGCCGTGGAGCAAAAGAACGGTCGCATCGTCGGCGAGGGCGAACAATGGATCGGTTGGGACGCCGAGGATTCCACCATTCGCTCTTGGAGCTTTGAATACGACGGCGGATTCAGCGAGGGAACCTGGACACAAAATGGGAAACAGTGGCTGGCGAAAACCGAATCCCACCTCCCCGACGGACGCACCATCGCCGCAACCAATGTGATCACCCCCACAGGCCCCTCCACGATCACTTTCCAATCCATCGAGTGCTCCGTGGACGGCGAAAAACTCGCGGACACGGCGATGGTCAAAATGAAGCGCGTCAAGTAATCTGAACTGTCTTTTGATCTCCTCAACCTTAACGATCCACTCCATGAAAACTCGTTTCGACCTTTTCACGTTCATTGCGATCTCGATCACCTTCCTCGCGGTCTCCGAGCAAGCGCACGCCTGGGGCTCCGGCGGTGGCAGCCGCTCGTCCTCCTACACGACAGCCTCCGGCAATACCTACTCGAAAGACTCTTCGGTCAGTTACAGCGACGGAAGCGTCGATGCATCGCGCACGGTGAGTGGTCCGAACAACAGCGCGACGGCGAGCACGTCAGGCAGCTACAGCGACGGAAGTTGGAACCGCTCGGGATCGGCCAGCACGTCGACGGGACGAAGCGTCTCGGGCAGTTCGTCCGGGAGTTACAGTGACGGTAGTTGGAATCGCTCGGCATCCGCCACGACCGGAGCCGGCGGCAGTTACTCTTCGAGTGCATCGGGTTACTACGGCGGAGGGTTTCATCCCGCCGCGGCACCCGGCCCCTACGGCGTGGGCGGCGTTTATCGCCGGTATTAGTGTACTGAGGTCCCGGCTAGGGATGCGGCCATCCTTCTCTCCGGCGGATTTGCCGATTGAAGTTGCGTTCCCCAAGGGAAAACCTCTACACGGCACAACATGCTTTTCTCCCGCGTAAGGTTATCCAAGAGGGTTCTCCCTGCGGCGATCGCTCTCGCCCTGGTGGCCGCGGGAACGGGCTGCACGACCCTGGGCATCCGCGTGGATCCCAACTCGGACGTTTCCCTCCGTCGGGAAACCGTCGCCATGTTCCGGCGCGGCGTCGACAAGACAAATGCCGCCCTCGCCCTCCTGTCGTCCGACGCCGTCCGCAAGAGCGCGGACGAACGTTTCCCCGGGTTGATTCAGGCGGCGAAGCTTGCCCTGGAGGAAAACAACCAACCTATTTACAACGCCGCCGTCGCCCAGATCTTCGAATTGGCGGCGAATCGCGATTTCAAAAATCTCCCGCCCGGACTCGTCATCGACCGGTCGGGGAAATCGATCCTCGACCCCGAACTCGCCACGCAACTCACCCGTTCGTCCTCTGTGAGGATAAAGGGCCTCATCTCGCGCTCCGTGCAGGACGGCTGGGGCACGCCGTACGTCGCCTGGTTCCGGCGCGGGTCCGCTTTCCTCGCCAAGGAACCCGGTGTCCCCCCGGGAGGAATGGCGATCCCGGTGACCGCATTCGTGACGTTTCAGGGGAAAAACGCCCATATCCGCCTGCAACAGACCCTTCAAAGCGACAAAGCAACCCTCGCGAAAACGCGGGTTCAACTCGCTGCCGATTTCTCCGCACCGATCGCGATCCTGCTTTCGCGCAGCGGTAATCGCTCGATCGACATCGCGTCGATGTTCCTGAGCGGGCAACGCCTGGGTACTGCCGGCCTGTTCCAATTCCAACCGTACGAGCCTCAAAAAATCCCCGTCGTGTTCGTACACGGTCTGATTTCACGTCCCGCGGCCTGGACGCAGGCGGTCAACCAGTTGCTGGCAAATCCCGAGATCCGGAAGAAATATGAGTTCTGGTTCTTCATGTATCCGACCGGACTTCCGGTGTGGAAATCGGCGGCGATCCTGAGGTCGGAACTCGACCGCTACCACGCCCAACTGGAGGTTCACGGGCGGATTCCTACGCTCGATCGCATGGTGCTCGTCGGCCACAGCATGGGCGGAATCATTTCCAGTCTCCTGATTCGCGAGGGCGGCCCCCAGCTTTGGAACAAGTTTTCGGATGTTCCGGTGGAACGGTTGAACGTCAGTCCCAAGGCGCATGCGCTGATTCGGGAGACGTTGTATTTCACACCGCGCAAGGATGTGGAGCGCGTGGTGTTCATGAACACGCCCCACCGCGGAAGCAACCTCGCCACGAAGCGAATCGTGGATTTGTTCGCTCAGATGATCCAGCTCCCGATCAACGCCTTCAAAATGGACCGCGTGGAGATCCTCGCCGCGGTGAAGCCCGAGTACGTCAACCTGTTTTCGGCACCGGCGAATAGTCTGCGGGTCCTGCGGGCAAACTCGCCGTTCCTGCTGGCGATCCTCTCGCTGCCGGCGGATGCCTCCATCCCGTTCCATTCCATCATCGGGGATCGCGGCCGCGGCGATACGCCGAATAGCTCGGACGGCGTCGTTCCCTATTGGAGTTCGCACCTGAACGGAGCCGTCACGGAGTCCATTATCCCGTCCGGTCACGGCGGCAACGAGAACCCACAGGGCATCCGGGATCTCGAGCAAATCCTGCTAAAGAACGCCCGAAACTAAATGACGGGGTTCGCCGCATGAAACCGATGCATCCCGGGGGGGCGAAGGAGGTCCATCCCGCAAGCCTGCTGTTCGGGATCCCGGTGGATCAGCTTGCGTTTGCCGATGCGGCGCGCGAGATCGTTCGATGGGCGAAGACCGCCGGGGACGTACCCCGTTTTGTCGCGACAACGAATGTGGATTTCCTGGTGAAATCTGTGTCGTGGAATCCCGACAGTCCCCGCCATCCGGAGTTGGTGGAGGTTCTCCGGAACGCGAGCCTGAACACCGCAGACGGGATGCCGGTCGTGTGGGCCTCGCGCCTCCTGGGCGGCGACGTTCGCGAACGGGTGAGCGGCTCCGATTTGGTCCCATTCCTGGCCTCGGCAGCCGCGAAGGACGGCATCACTTTGTTCCTTCTGGGAGGGAAAGAGGAGATCGCCCGCAAAGCCGCCGCGCTCATGACCGCGCAGAACCCGGGACTCCGCATCGTCGGGGTGGATAGTCCTTTCGTACGCACCGAGGGAATGCAAATCGGATTTGAGGACGAAACGGACGCACAGATTTGCGAGCGGATCAACGCAGCCGGAGCGGACGTCCTTTTGGTGGGCTTCGGCAATCCCAAACAGGAAATGTGGTTCCACCGAAACCGTCACCGCCTGCAGGTGAACGTCGTTCTCGGAGTTGGCGGGACACTGAACTTCGTGGCGGGCGAGATCGGCCGCGCCCCGGCCTGGATGCAAAAGGGCGGAGTCGAGTGGATTTACCGCCTGATCGAGGAGCCAGGCCGCCTCTGGCAGCGCTACGCGTTGGGTTTGCTTAAGTTTAGCTACGTGCTGCTCCCGATCCTCGTGGTGCATTTCCTTCTCCGTCTCTGCGCTGGAAGTCGGCGGACGAAAGCGGAACTGTCCGAACCGTTCTACTCGGGAATTCAGGGCATCCGCGTCCTTACCCTCCCCCGCCTGTTCACCAAAACCGAGGTGCCGCTCGTCCTCGCACAGCTTCACCAGGCCGAAGACGGGGGACTCGTGCTCGATGCACGCCACTGTCGTTTCATCGATGCATCCGGTCTCGGCGCGCTGTGGCAGGCATGGCGGTTGGCCAACATGCAGAAGCAAGCCCTGTACTTCCTCGCCCCTTCCTGGCCCGTCCGGAGGCTCCTGCTGATCCACCGCGCATGGGATCTCGTCGCACCAAACGTCTGCCCGGACACGGAGCAACTCGTATTCCGCATCGGCGAGCGCTTCGCAAACAGCGGTTGCTTCGTTTGCGTTGCGGACCGCTCCCAGGGAGTGGTCGTCCGATTCCTGGGAGCGCTCTCCAATGAAGAAACTTCCCGACTCGATCGCGAGCCGCTCATCGAAGCACTCTCAGGCCGGAACCTTGTGATCGATTTCACCTTTTGTCCGCGGGTGGAAGGACTCGGTATGGGACTCGTCGCCCGGCTGCACGCGGAAACCGAGGCCGCAGGATTGCAGACAATTCTTTTTGGAGCGAATACGTCGGTCCAACGAGCGTTTCACGTGACCCGGCTGCAGCAATGCCTCTCCCGGGAATCGAGCCTCGAAGACGTCCTCTCGCAGCTCGGCGGAGGGCCGCTGGTGTCCTGACGTTCAGATAAGTCCGTAATTATTATGCTTAAAACCGACGAAACTTCCACACCAACCAACCCTCTAACAATCGGTAGTGCCACTGGCTCGCTTAGCCGCGTCGCCCTCACTTTGTTGCTCTGCCTTGCCCCCTTTATCACCACATTGAAAGCGTCGAATCCTATTATCCGGCATATGTTTACTGCCGATCCGTCGGCTCGCATTTTTGACGGTCGCCTTTACCTTTACACATCGCACGACCGGGATGACGCCACATCCTACAACATGGTCGACTGGTGGGTTTTCTCAACCGACGATATGGTTACGTGGAAGGACCATGGTGCGGTCTTCGCACTGAAAGACTTTGCGTGGGCCAAAGAAAAAGCTTGGGCACCCGATGCAATCAGTGCCAACGGCAAATACTATCTTTTTCTGCCCACCGATCGGAGCAAGATCGGTGTTGCGATTTCGGATAAGCCCGACGGTCCCTTTACGGACGCGATCGGTGCCCCTCTAATTGACAACGCTGTGCTGCCTGAGGCCGGCTCCGAGCCGATCGACCCGGCGATCCTTGTCGATGACGACGGCACGACATGGCTCTACTTTGGCTGTCGTCAACCCATGGTGGTGAAGCTCGATCCGACGCTGACCAAGCTCGAAGGTCTCTTACAAAAGCTAGTCATCCTCGACGCCTCGGGAGAGCCCTTGCCGCAAGCACTGCCCGGAAAGGACCCCCAGCGACCCGCTGGGTACGGGGAGGGGCCGTCGATCTTCAAGCGAGACGGCCGTTACTATTTTGTCTATTCCAACGGTTGGGCGACAGGCACCACGCTCGTCTATGCCATAGGCGACTCGCCTTCCGGGCCTTTCACTTATCGAGGACCAGTCATGTTTCCGGTGGATTGTAGCACCCACCACGGCATGGTCGGCAAGTTCAAGGGCAAGTGGTATATCTTTTACCACACCGCCGAACTTTCCGGCGGCAATGGCTATCGCCGCTCGGTTTGCGTGGATGAACTCACCTTCGACGCTGAAGGCAACATCATCCCCGTCAAGGCCACGACCAGTACAGAATAGAGCCGCTCCGGGTGAAGCGAAACAAGGATTTAAGAGGGTCTGGGGCTGAAAAGGAACGGCCATGAGCCGCAGAAAACGCTCATGCCCGAAGTCTAGTTCCCTTCCGAGGAATTCTTTCCGTTCGTGACCTTCATGGTAAAAAAGGTTCTTCCGAGAAGTTCATGCCGAGGACCGCAGATTTCCGCCGATGCTCGCCGATTTTATGAAAAAGGACCTAACCTACGCCGTGCTCGGTGCCGCGACGGAAGGGCATCGCGAACTTTGCCGCCTCCTCGTTGGCATACAAGAGCCTGATTTTGAGCCGGGAGAAAATCTGCGCAAATCCTGTTAATCTGCGGTTATTCAACCCGTCCCCGGAACCACGCTTGACCCATTAGTCGTAAAGACCTTTGGGCAATGACCTTGATTTCATCAGCCTTTGCGGTCTTCCAACAGCCCCAGTTCAGAAAGTCGGAAGCCACAGCATAAGCATGAACTTTCCGGATGATCCGTAAAAAATCCGTTTTCGGGGATTAACCCCAAAAAGGAAAATGGGAGCTGTTTTTCGGAGTTAACCTGCTCAAGGTTAGAACATGACACGATAAGTGAAAGTCACCTATTAGGTGAGCAACTGCCGGCAAACGTCCCGAAGAGAAGCTCCTCCAGTTCAATGCTTTATCTGTGTAAATCCTGTAAATCTGTGGTTCCCTTCCTGTTCCTAGGTTAACCTGTTTGAGCGGAACGAAACGAGGCGTCAAATCCCGAGAATCTCGCGAGCGCGCCGCTGCAGATCACTCGGACTGAAGGGCTTTGTCAGAAACGCCGCCACATTGAGTCCGTTCGCCTCGGCGCGGATGGTGGTCTGATCCCGCGCCGTCAGCATGATGACAGGCAGGAGGGCCCGGTCGGGGTGCTCCCGAATCTGTCGCAACGTTTCCACGCCGTTTCCCCCCGGCATCGAATAATCGAGGATGATCAAATCCGGACTTCGCTCGCGGAGGTACTCCAGTGCGACCTCCCCGGATTTTGCACTCGCAAAGATCGCTCCCGTGGGTCGGAGCGCGAATTGGAGGAGCCGGATCATGTGATCTTCGTCGTCCACAACAAGAATGGTTTTCCTCATGACATCAGGGTTTGGGAATGGCCACGACGAGCGTTCGATCGTCGTCCGTCACGCCGCGGCCGGTCCACTTGCTCGTAAGCCGGAACAACTCATTCGCGACATTCCGCGCAGATTTTTCGGCCGATCGCTTTTCCAATGCGTTGGAAAGGCCGTCGATATCGAGCGTCACCCCCTCCGGCGATGCCGCATCGATGAAGCCGTCGGTGTAGAAAAGAAGGCAATCGTCACGGTCCAAATCAAAGGATTCGCATTCACATTCCAGGTCGCTGAGCACCCCAATCGGAAGGCCGTGCACCTGCAGTCGACGTACGCCCGCGCCCTGACGGTGCAGTAGTGGCGGCGGGTGCCCGGCGTTGGCGAGATGCAACGTTCGTCGATCGGAGGAAATCCATCCGCAAGCCGCTGTGATGAAAATGTCGAGGTTGATCAAATCGCGGATCATCAAATCGTTGATTTTTTGAAGTATCGAATCTGGACGCGCAGCAAGTGCACCCAACGCGTTCAGGTTCGTGCGGATCATGGCGGCGAGAAGGGCGGCCGGAACCCCCTTTCCCATGACGTCGGCGATGAAGATCAAAAGAGACCCGTCCGCAAGCGAGACGGTATCGAAATAATCCCCCCCGGCGCGCTGTGCGGGCAGACACGATCCGTACATGTCGATATCCACAAATCCATCGAACGCCTGTGGCATCAGAGAGAGCTGAATCTCCGCCGCGATTTCCAGATCCCGAAGCGACCGCATATCCTCCGCCCGGCGCTTTTGAAGGTCGTTCATCGCAAAGATGATTCCGAAGTACTCCGCCACCATGCGCGCGACCGCGATCTGCCCGGCATTGAAAAAGGAAGACGCTTTCTGCCGTCCAATCACGAGCACGCCGCGATGTTCCTCCTTGTAAAAAATCGGCGCGACGAAACCCGAATCCAGTACCCGCGACAACGGCTCATCCCTCAACGTCTCGGTGATGGTCACCTCCTCACCGCTCCGGAACGCCTGAATCTCCACCGAGTTCCCCTCAAGCGGCAGCGAGTGCTCAAAACGGGCCGGATCGAGCATCTGACCCGCCATGCCCTCCAATCGCAGGGACTGTCCATCGTCCATACGAACATACGCGACCTCCGCACCGGTGATCTCGCACGTGCGCGCGAGCGCGGCGCTCACGAAGGTTTCCATTTCCTCCGCCCCCGCGAGCAACTGGCCCAACCCAATGAGCGCGTTGATCATTTCGAAACTCGCGCCCAGTTCCTCCGTCATCGCCGCGAGGATCGAGTCGTTCAGCCCCGGTTCGTACAGCGAGGCGAGCGGACCCAGTTCTTTCCGGAGAACCAAAACGTGGCGACCTTCTTTGCTTTCGTGGGAAACAGAATCCGCCATCGACACCATGAGGAAGCCACCGCGTCCGGAATCCGATAAGGGATCCTCGGGGAGACCCGGGTCTTCCCGCCACCCTTCGAACGAGGAAGGATCCTCGATGCGTACTTCGGCATGGTCGTGGCGGATCGCAAGCGAGGCGGAAATCCTGGCCCCGATTCGCCCGCGGCAGCCGTGCTCCACGGCGTTGTTCAACCCCTCCGCGATCGCCAGCCCGAACTCCTCAAGAAATCGGTCGTCGATAATCCCATGACCCTCCAAAAACTGGCCAAACCGGATCGCTATATCACTGGCATCCGCAAGCGTCGGATTTTCTCGCGAAAGCGTGTAAAGAACCTCGGAATTCATTCGGCTGCGGGGACCTTGAACGCAATCTTGAGAAGACCCCTCCGCGCCTGGCGATCGCCGGCGCCGTCTGGGGCACCGGCTTGGAAACCCGCGTGGATCCATTCGTCGCTCGATGACGGATCGTGACAGTCATGCAGATCCGACAGGGCGAAGATCCCGGTGGGCGCGCGTTCGATCGCCGCGCGGATCTCCGGAAACAACGCCTCCCATTCCTCCACCGATCGAGGCAGAACGCCCACAACGCGCATCCGCCCCGCCGCCACTTTGAAAAACCACTGAACCCTCCGAATCACCAATGGCCCCTGCGGCCAGGTTTTAAGCGTTACCACCGGCTGGTTCGTAATCCGCACCACCCGCACCGCCCGCTGCTGGCCCAGGTTCAGGAGGAAGGCTACAGGAGAAAGAATCAACCAGATGAGGAGGGAAACCAGACGCTCGACCCAGCCCGGCCGCCCCTTGTCGTCGTCCAACTCCCGCAAGAGAAGATGGTCGGCAAGTTCGATACGAACCCCACGCTTCCAGTCCATCAACAGACCACCCTGCACCGCGGCATCCCGCAACGACGTGTGCCTGCCCACATACGTATCCTGACAAACAATCCCGCCGACCACCTCCACATCCTCGTCCAGGAAGCTCCGGTGCCCCACAAATCCACCGGGTCCGATCCGGGAACCGGCGCCAATTTTCGCCCCAGATCCGATCCAACAAGGTGCCTCGAGGGTGCACGAGGGATGAACCTCCGCCCCCGGGCCTAGCCAGACGCCCTCGCGCAGCTCGAAGTCGATCTGTTGCGCCATCGTTTTTCTCGCCTCAATCGAATCCACCTGCAGCGAGAACCATCGCTTCATCAATTCCTGCGCCGTCCGGGGCTCCGGAAGAGCCTCCTGGTCGGGAAGACGGTCCATCGTAAAGGTTTCCGAATTGGGAACCTCCGTGTCGTCCGTCAGGATCTGGATCTCCCGGGTCCACAGGTTCCCGCGCAGAAGCCACTGGCGAATCAGATGCGGCCGGTCCGGGGAAATGATCACGATGGTCTGCACGTCCTTCGCCACGGCGTCGTCCAGCCAGTGTGCAATCATTTCCTTTGCGCAGATCGGCCAAAGGGCAAAGGGACGCGGATTTCGCCAGATTCCATCGAGATCCGCCCACGAAGGCGCGATGAGCTTCCAGGTCTTCATGGGATCAATAGGCTCCCTTGCCGAGGAGCACCGCCGGGACCGTGCGCAGGAGCAATTTGATGTCGGTCCATACACTGCGGGAGCGGATGTACTCCACGTCCAGTTTCACCTGTCCCTCGAAGTTAATCTCACTTCGTCCACTCACCTGCCAAAGACACGTAATTCCGGGCTTAGCCAACAGACGCAACCGGTCGGCAACCCCATACTCGGAGACTTCCCGGGGCACCGATGGGCGAGGCCCCACCAGGGACATATCCCCGATCAACACGTTCCAAAACTGCGGGAGTTCATCGATCGAGTACTTGCGAATGAAGCGGCCGATCCGCGTCACGCGCGGGTCCTGCTTCATCTTAAACATGACCGCCCCCTGGACCTCATTCTGCGCCAGGAGGGAGTCTTTGAGCTTCTCCGCGTCGACCCGCATGGACCGAAATTTCCACATTTTGAACTCCCGCCCGCGGTAGCCAACGCGGACCTGTTTGAAAAAAATCGGCCCGCCGTCCTCCGACTTTACCAAAATGGCCGTGATGAGCAGGATCGGAGAAAAGCAGACTAGGGCAAGAAACGATCCGCAGACATCGAGGGTACGTTTGAGCCCGTACGTCGCCAACAGGACGCCCCGCCATACGACGATTTTCAGATAAATGGAGACCACCGACCGGAGCCTGCCGCTCTGCGCAGAGTTCCGAATCCAGTAGTCAATCGCGTCGCGGTTTTGATCAGTCATGCATTCCTTCTAAACGGAGGACGCTCGAAGAATCCGCCCGAATGGTCTCACTTCGTCTGCAACCCGTCCAAGGAAAAACAAGCGCTTGCCGAAATGTGATCGCGCGGGCTCGTGCGAAGGCGCGAAAGCATGTCGACGAGACGCAATGGGGCGGGAGGAAGTGTTGCGTTCTTGTGGATTGCAGCGGCGGTGCCGATTCGATATCTTCCGGCCGCATGTCAGAACTCATCCAAACCCGTATCGAAGGAACCGTGTTCCACCTGGCGCTCCGGATGTCCCGGATGGATGCGCGATGCGCCGCCCAGTTGAAGGAAGAGACCCGGGCCGCCTGGCAGCCGAACATGACATCGGTGGAGGTCGACATGACTCCGGTGCAGTTCATCGACAGTTCCGGCATCGGCGTCCTTCTGAACATCTACCGATGGCTCCCGGAGGGCGATGCACACGTTGCCCTGCTCAACGTGCAGCCTGCGGTGCAATCCGTGATCGAGCTTCTTCGCCTGCACCGTATTTTCCGGGTCGAAGGCTGAGGTCCCAAGATCGCCCGGTCTCGGTTTGCCTGGATCCACTCAAGCCGGGGGATCGGAGCGAAGGAATCAGTGCTCGCTTGCCTTCTCGGCGCCGAGTCCGGTATTTCCGCGGACGAGCAATTCGGTGTACTTTTCCTCCGATGTGCGATCCTTGCTGAGGAGCGTACCGATCACCGCCGCCAAAAATCCAATTGGCACACTGACAATCGCCGGATTCTTTAGGTTAAACCAAGGGTCCTTCATGAAGTCCGGGCTGACGCAGATCAGGGCGATACTCGAGACGAGCCCTGCGATGAGGGCACTCACGGCGCCTGCCGTGTTGAAGCGCTTCCAAAAAATGGAGAGAACGATCGGGGGCAGATTGGCACTGGCTGCCACGGCGAAGGCCAGACCGACGAGGAATGCCACATTCACGCCTGGACCCAGCCAGATCGCGATCAGGATGGAAATCCCGCCCACGACAAACGCCGTGATGCGCGCAACCCGTACCTCTTCACCAGGCCGATGCTCCTTGCCGTGGTGGATCACGTTGCTGAAGAAATCATGCGCAAAACTCGTGCTCGCACTGATCGTCAGCCCCGCCACCACCGCGAGAATCGTCGCAAAAGCGACCGCGCTGATGAATGCGAAAAAGAGCTCTCCGCCCAAAGCACGCGCCAACTCCGTCGCGGCCATGTTCGTCCCGCCGTGGGCCTTGATGAAATCCGGACCGAGGATGCTCGCGGCACCGAAACCGAAGAAGGTCGTCATGATGTAAAACAACCCGATGATGACCATCGCCCAGACCACACTCGCACGCGCGGTTTTGGCGTCTGGCACGGTGTAGAATCGGATCAAAATATGCGGCAAACCGGCCGTCCCGAAAACCAGCGCCATGCCAAGCGACACCTGATCCCACGGATTCGTGAATTGAAGCCCGGGCGTGAGGAAATTCCGCGTTACGGTGGTTCCGTCGGCCTTCGTGGAGGTGATGTGCGTGAGGGACTCGAAGAAACGGTGGAAGTCGAAATGGAAGTGCTTCATTACCAGAACGCTCAGGAAGAGGCTTCCCGTGATGAGCAACACAGCCTTAATGATTTGAACCCACGTGGTCGCAAGCATTCCACCGAAGACCACGTAAACGACCATGAGGACGCCGACGCCAACCACGGCCGCTTCATAGGACACTCCGGGAAGCAGCTGTTTGACCAGCGTGCCTGCGCCGACCATCTGCGCAATCATGTAAAGAATGGAGACCGTAAGGGTGCTCAGCGACGCCATCGCCCGCACGGGACGGGGATGCAACCGGTAGGCGAGCACATCCGCCATGGTGTATTTCCCCGCGTTACGAAGGGGTTCCGCAACGATGAGGAGCACCGTAAGGTACGCGACGAGGAAACCGACCGAGTACATGAAGCCATCATATCCATTGAAGGCGATCATCCCTGCGATTCCGAGGAAGCTTGCGGCGCTCATGTAATCGCCCGCCACCGCGAGGCCATTCTGCCAACCGGTGATCCGGCGACCCGCTGCGAAGTAAGCGCTCGACCCGGAACTCTTCCGGGCGCTCACAAACGTGATCACAAGCGTCGCCGCCACGAAGGCGAGGAACATCAAGAGCGCGGTGTGATCGGTCGCAGCCGCGGCCAAAAGTGAGAATGGGGGGATTGTCATGTCAGCGAAGTTTAAACTTGGCGAGGATTGCGATGACTCGTCGATCCCAACCCGCCGCGGCTGCGACGTAAAGGAACGCGATGACCCATGCCATAAAGAATTGCGATAGCGCGAAGAGGTAGGCGAGATTCACCGAACCCAAGACCGGCTTCGACATGAACTCGGGAAACCAGCCGACGAGCACCGGCAGGGCAAAATAGTAAACGAGGAAAAAGATGGTCGCAGGGACCACGAAGGCCGCCTTGGCGACGAGCAGCGCCTTGAAGTCGGGATCCGCGGCAATCGCGTCCCACTCGGACCGTTGTGGACCAGGAGATTGAGGGGAAGTCATCGGGACACGCTATCGTGCCGATTCCCAAATGGAAATCCAATTGCCGAAGCGAATTTCGTGACCGGGGCAGCCTACCCCGGTGGGGCCGAAACAAAAAGGGGCTGGCAGCCCCTTTCACGGTTCTTCCGAGAAGTTCATGCATGGGACCGCAGATTTTCGCCGATGCTCGCAAATTTTTTGAAAAGGACCTAACCTACGCCGTGCTCGGTGCCGCAACGGAAGGGCACCGCGAACGTCGCCGCCTCCTCGTTGGCATACAAGAGCCTGGGTTTGAGCCGGGAGGAAATCTGCGCAAATCCTGTTAATCTGCGGTGTTCCAACCCGTCCCCGGAACCACGCTTGACCCATTCGTCGTAAAGACCTTTGGGCAATCACCGTGATTTCATCAGCCTTTGCGGTCTTCCAACAGCCCCAGTTCAGAAAGTCGGACTAATGTCCGTTGCGCCTCTGGCGCACAATGCCTCGCAAAAGTCGGAGGCCACAGCATAAGCATGAACTTTCCGGACGATTCCCTTTCACCTCAATCACCTCAATCCCTAATAGATAAAACTCTCCTCCGGTGGCTCCGCAGGCTCTATCGACTGCGCCTCGATCACTGGGGTGGGCCGACCGCCCTCGACAGGGAAAGTCGCCTTTCCGCGGATGCGCAGCCAACTCATCTCCGCCGGGCGTTCCGATTTCGTGGATTCCACCGCGATGCCCAGGGGCCGAGCGTCCGCCGCACAACAGACGACGAACATCCGGATCAGGTTGAAACGATTGCCAGTCGGGTTGTTCGCTTTCGCTGGCATGTACTGACCCACCATTTCCACCTCCTTGCCGTCAAAATCCTTCCGTAAATCCGCATCCTCGGCCGCATACAACAGATCCACCGCCTCCGCCTGAATCACCCCGTCCGCCGAACGCGATAGGTAATCCCCCGTGTTCACCGGTTCGCCGGAGTCGGTTGAACCCGGCAGCGGCGGCTCCGCATACCGCGCCTGCGCGCCCGGCAACCCGTCCAACGTCGACACGATTCCCCGGTTTTCCACAATCGTTGCACTGAACTGACTCGGTGAAACGATGGTCGCCACCACAACCGGCACCGTCAGCACAAAAAACGCGACCCAATGGGAAAAGCGGATCCGATCATGCTCATGCCCGCAGCATTCCTCGCCTTCATGCGTGTGCTCCGCCGGGAACAAAAGAGTGCCCGCCGCCATCGCCAGGAGGACGAGGCCCGCCAGGAACACGTAGATCTGGAACGTCGGGTGCAGGTAATCATTCACCCGCCGCGTGACGTAAAAATAGGTCAGGATAGCGCCCCAGGTAGCCAGGGACACGGCGGACATTCCACGCCGAACAATCGCGGTCATAGTCTCAAAAAGGAAAGCCGGACGCACACGACGCCAATTACCAGAAACAAAGCCACCGCAAGCCCAATGACAAATCGTTTCCGGAACAACGCGCTGTAAATGAAAGCCAGCTTGACGTCCATCATCGGCCCAAACACCAAAAACGCGAGCTTCGCCACAGGCGGGAATGCCGTGAGGGTGGCCGCAACAAATGCATCGGAGGTGCTGCAAAGGGTCAAAATCCCCGCCAACCCCATCAACGCAAACGTTGCCAGCGTGGTGTCCAGCGCCAGAGGCAGGATCACCGTCTGATCCACCGCCGTGTTAAAGGTCGCCGCGATCATTGCCCCCAAGACAAAAAACACGATCACATCCAGAAAATCCGTCACCGCCGCCGCGAGCGCAAGCCGAAGACGGGTTGCCAGCCCGGGCGCGTGCTCATGCTCATGCTCATGCTCATGCTCATGCTCATGATGGGAATGGCGGTCTGTCTCCTCCGCGTCGGGAAGGGCGGATTCTCGCAGGATGGTCTCGGGCTTCAGTCGCAGGACGACAAATCCCACCCCGACCGCAATGAGATAACCCAACCCGAGGCGGAGGGAGGTCATTTCGAGTGCGCTCTGACCCTTGAACGCCATGAAGGTGCTCACGGCTACGATGGGATTCACAATCGGAGCACTGAGCATGTAGGTCACCGCGGAGGGGATCGATAGTCCTTTGCGAATCAGGCGTCGAATCACCGGCACGATCCCGCATTCGCACATCGGGAGAACCAGACCAACCAGCCCCGAAACCAAAATCGACGCCCCCCGGTTTTTCGGCAAAATCCGGTAAAGGAACTTCGCGGGGAGGAACTGATCGATGAGCCCGGAAAGCAGCGTCCCCAGAAGCACAAACGGAACGCCCTCCAGCAAGATGCTGATGAAGGCGTAGCAAAAATCGGGGAAGCTGAACTGGAACCAACTCACGTGGACAATGGTTTACGCATCAACCAGTACACTTCCCCGGGCCACCAGGGAAGGACGGCTCCGAACGCGAGGTTGAAGCGCATCCACGACGCGTGATTTTCCAGTCCCAAACCGCGGCTGCGCATGAAGAACGCTCCAGTCAAAAACTCCGTCTCCAATCCGGCCTGACTCCCCATCGCCCGCACACGCTCCGGCGAAAACACGCTAACATGCCCCATCGGCTTCGCGGTCCGGCGCACCTGCGCCTCGCGCCGCGCCCGAAGCACCTCCGGCAGCACGGGAAACCCGCCAATCACAATCCCCCCGGGTCGGGTACACGCGGCAACTTTCCGCATGGCGGATTCCGGGTCGAACAAATGTTCCAACACGTGCAGCAACACCACGGCATCGTAAGTCCGCCCCAAGTCGAAAGTCGGCGACTCCAAATCCGCCTCGACCATGTCGTCATATCCCGCCTTGAGCAGCTTCTCCCGCTTCAGGACGGGATCGACCGCTGTCCATGCATTCCAGGCGAAGGACTGCCCCCCGTCGACCGCCGACTGCGCAAACATGCGCATCTGGCCGGTGTCGACGCCGATTTCCCCGACATCGATCGGGCGCCCTAATCGCTGCTGCTCGACTCGCAACAAATGAAAGCCGAACCAGTATCGCAACAACCGGATCGGATACCGGACCGTTTTGGCTTCTTTGGAAATTCCGAAGGCCTTGGATCGAACGGTCGGGTTCTCTGCAAGGAACTCAATGTCCCAATGCAGGTGGTCATACGGTTCGGCACTCAAACTGCGGCTCCGCCGGTTGACGGTTTCATGATCCCGGGGGGGGATTTTTCGGGATCGTCGGCAAAATGGTCGTCTGCGCAAGACGGGCAATATGCGCCTGTTCAAGCAATTGCGCGTATTCCTTCAGCGACGGGTCAATCTGAACGATCTTCGCGTAGAGAAGTTTGTAGTACTGACGATAGTACGCCCGGCGGTCTTCGAATGTCTTAGAGGTCTCGGCATTCTCCATGGCCGTTTGGACGGCGGGGTCCTTGAGAGCCGTCACGCGGGCCTTCTGGTATCGGATTTTCTCCTTCCGTTCCTCTTCCGCGACATTCTGCGGGGCAGGCGGAAGGGACGGGGCGATGGGACTGGCGTCGTCGGGGCCGGGCGTCATTCCGGTCGGTTCCGTGAAGGAACTATCGGAAACGTCGCTGCCCGGTGCAGGCGCGGGATTCAACGGGCCATCGGCAACCGGAACATCCGACATGTCCCCGGTGGCCCGATCCGGAAGTGGTACATCACCCACCACGCCGGTGGGGGTGGGTTCCGATGATGGGTTGAGTGAAGTGGGCTCGACGGGCGTTTCGACGGACGTCGCCGGGGTGGACTCCGGCGAAGGCACTGAATCAGCCGGAGACGGAGACGGTGTAGCTTCGGGGGAACTCACTGGAGTCGCAGCTCCCTCCGGCGACGCCGCAGCAACCGGCGAGCCCGAGGGACTGGTTTCCGGCACCTGCGCAAGAGCAACAGCCGTCGAGAAAAACACGCCGGTAAAAAAAGATCGGAGGCAACGCATGCGAATCAAGTTGACGAACATTTCGCGGAGGACTTGTAGAAGCAAGCAAGTTTGTGAATTCGATGCAAGAAGAGGTCGCTTCATTTGGTCCCCTGCCCCGACTGCCCTGGACGTTCGCGCCCGTGGAAGTCGCCGCCGCACTGTGCTCGGAACCCGGATTCGTGTTCTTCGATACCGCCACACCCGCCATCGAAGGAGTCTCGATCATCGCGACAAACCCCACTGAGGTGCTGCGGGGGTCGATCTGGGAAGACCGGCACATCGACGCGCTCCGCCGGGCCGCGGGGGCACTCGTGACCGGCGGGTTGTTCGGATCGGTCGATTTTAACGGTCGATTCGTGTTCGGAGTCTATCCCCAAGTCGCGGTGTTCCGCCATCGCGACGCGGTTTGGATGGGGAATCTAGCGGAGCCCGCGGGAGAGCGTAACGGCGCCCGGTTTTCGATCGGAACGTTCGAGCCGAAAACCACCCGGCCTGATTTTGTGCGGGCGGTTCTCCGAGCGAAGGACTACATCGCGGCGGGCGACATTTATCAGGTCTGCCTTGCGTATCGTTTCGAAGCCCCGGC
>Ga0247835_1001382_pt1 | contig 30124 bp, 30 predicted proteins | sample LaCtaG_3_FD_189912 | JGI IMG/M metagenome (GOLD analysis project Ga0247835, IMG submission 189912) | Freshwater microbial communities from meromictic Lake La Cruz, Castile-La Mancha, Spain - LaCruzMarch2015_13.5m | ecosystem: Environmental > Aquatic > Freshwater > Lake | place: Spain: Castile-La... | reverse complement strand
ACTTGTCGGTCAGGTTGAAAATGTAAACCGCCGCATCGCCGGACTTCGTAGCGCGCTCCTGCTGCTTCGAGCCGCGCTTACCGCTCTCGTCCTTTTCGATCAACTCTCCGACATACTCAATGATGAGCTCCTCCGCCGCGATGTCGCGCGTGGCGTAAACGCCGCTGCCGTGGATGGAGGAACCGCGCACCTCGCAGAGATCGCTCTGGCCGCGCTTCCACAGCGTCAGCAGTTTCCTGTGCAGTTCCGAATCGCTGATGCCCTTCTTACCTTTCGCCATGCGCGGGATCCTTACTTGATCTGCCGCTTTTCCAAAGAAGGAAGTTCGAGATTCATGGGCAAATTCACAAAAAGACTACGAAGGTCGTTCACCGTCACCCCGGCGCCATCAATGAACGTCCAGTCCTCCTTGCCCTTGTCAGTGATCGCCACCTGAAAGCCGGTGCTCTCGATGATCACCGCGATCGGGTCTCCCTTGATATGCGTGCGGAACTTCGTAACGGTCGGCACCAGCACCAGCCATTTCGTGTAGCGCAACCTCTCGACCTTTTTCCCATCGACGACCTCGACCTTTTTCCCGGGATGCACCTCGAACGCGCGGGGCTGGCCTTGCGGCGAGAAATCGGTGATGGAAATGCCCTGCTGGAGCATCCGTTTTCCCACCCCGTCAATCTGCTCCTGTAGCTTGTCCATGCCTCCCATGCGCTTTGCCGCACGTTCTTTCCATTGCGGATACATACGCTCACCCGCCACTTGGTAACGTCCCATGACAACCTCCTTGCCCAAATCCGCGACGGCTTTGACGGCCGATGACACAATCTCAGGCGTTGCGACTTCCGTGACGGCATTCTCGCCGAGATCCTGAGCGCGAAGCACCGCGGTAAGCGCCAAAAAAAACAAAAGGCTTTTCATGCACAAACCCATGCCGCCGCCCGCTCGCCGCGTCAACCTCCAAGGTGGCGCGGGTGATCGACCTTATTCTCTTGCCGATCAAATCAGACTTCAAGTCCGCCAGCATTTTGTTCCCTTCCGCACGCGGGTAGCCTTTGGAGGGATCATGGCGGTGCAGTCTGATTTGGAACCTCACGGCTTGCCTGAACTCGTAGAGCAGCAGGGTCGTGACCTCCAACGATCCCGGCATGGCGGCAAAATACGCCGCGGCTTCCGTGGAATTCGCCTGAAGCCGATACAAGGCGCAAAGGAATGAGATGTCCGGGTAAGCCTTCATCAACCCGGATCATCAGCCAGTTCATCCGCACGCATGGCGGCCACTTCCTCCATGCTGAAAACGCGTCCTCCCCACGTTTCCCGCAGTCTGGCCATGATGTCCACTTTGGGCGGGCGCGGATGCGAAAAATTGTTTCCTAGCGCGGGAACGAGCGTCGCAATCACCTTGCCGCGCTTGCTAATGTTGATGGACTCGCCCTCGTGAACCCAAGCTTCAATGCGGGGGAATTCATTCCGCAACTCTCTGACGGTCGCTGTCTTCATGTGATACATTTTATCTCTCACAGAAGACCGAGTCAATAGACCATTTTGATTTGCAAATCAGAAGACCGATTGCGCTTTGTCATCGGCTGCGCATGGGCTACCCCTTTCCCATGGCACAACTTCGCAACATCAATTTCACGGTCGCCCGCCTCGCAGTGATCGGCTTAATCATCGTCGTCGGGATTTTCACCAGCTTCTACACCGTCTCCGCCGATTCGCAGGCAGTGGTGCTGCGCTTTGGAAAACCCATCGACGCCAAAGGGCCGGGACTCCACTTCAAGCTGCCCTACGGTATCGATAGAACCCTAAATGTCGAGGTCGAGCGCCAGCTCAAGCAGGAGTTCGGTTACGGCACCGAGGGGGCTACTAACGACTGGCAGTTCTCCGATCCCAGCGAGCAGGAACTGGAAAAATCCATGGTCACCGGCGACCTCAACGCCGCCCTTGTCGAGTGGGTCGTGCAATACCGCATCGACGATCCCGAACTCTATCTCTTCGCCGTCCGCGAGCCAGACGCGACCTTGCGTCACCTTTCCGAAAGCGTCGTGCGCGAGATCGTCGGCGACCGGACGGTGGATGAGGTCATCACTGTTGGCCGTCAGGAAATCGAGGCGGTCGCTACGGCCAAGCTCCAAGCCGCCGCCACCTCCTACGCAATGGGACTGCGCATCGAGCAAGTGCAACTCAAGGACGTAAACCCGCCGCGAGCCGTGCAATCCTCCTTCAACGCCGTCAACCAAGCCCAGCAAGACAAAGAAACCGCGATCAACGTCGCCAACGGTGAATACAACAAGAAAATCCCCCGCGCCCGCGGCGAGGCCGACCGCATGATCTCCGCCGCCGAAGGCTACGCCAAAAAACGCGTCAACGAGGCCGAGGGCGATGTCGCTTCCTTCGAGGCCCTGCTCGTGGAATACACCGCCGCCCCGGAAATCACCCGCCGCCGCCTTTACCTGGAAACCATGTCCGAAATCCTGCCTCGCCTCGGTAAAACCATCATCCTAGACGAAGAAGCCAAAGGCATCCTCCCCCTCCTCAACCTAGACACGAAGCAATAAGTCTTCCTTAGAGCTTAAAATTTAAAGTTTACAATTTTCTTATGAAGCGCCTCAGCATCACTATCGCCATGATGGCCATCGCCGCCATCGTATCTGTTTTCTATGTCTGCTCCTACACGGTCTCGCCCGTCGAGCAGGTCATCATCACCCAGTTTGGCGAGCCGCAGGGAAAACCGATCACCGAGCCCGGCCTTCATTTCAAGAAACCGTTCATCCAGGTGGTGAACCGTATCCCTAAAAACATCCTCCCGTGGGACGGCAACCGCACCGAGATGCCTACCAAGGACAAGCTCTACATCGCTGTCGATTGCTTCGGCCGCTGGCGCATCACCGACCCGCTGGAGTATTTCCGCCGCCTCCGCAACGAGCGCTCCGCCTCATCCCGCATCGAGGACATCATCGGCTCCGCCACCCGCAGCATCGTCGGTAAACACGATCTCATCGAGATCGTCCGCACCGACAAGGACCGCACGCCCTTGAAAGACGAAACCCTTGAGGAAATGACCGACGGCCAATCCGGAAACATCGGCGTCCTCCCGAAAATCCGCAAAGGTCGCAATGTCCTGGAAGACGAGATAATGGCCGATGCCGCCCCCAAGCTCAGACAACTCGGCATCGAGCTGCTCGATGTTCGTTTCAAGCGCATCAACTATAACCCCTCCGTCGTCGAGAAAATCTACGGACGCATGACTTCCGAGCGCCAGCAGATCGCCTCGAAATTCCGCTCCGAGGGCGAAGGCGAAGCCGCCCGTATCCTCGGGGACAAGGAGCGCGACCTCAACGGCATCGCCTCCGAAGCCTACAAACAAGTCCAGACCATCCGCGGCCAGGCCGACGCCGAGGCCTCTAAAATCTACGCCCGCGCCTACGGTCAAAACCCCAAAGCCGCCGATCTCTACGAGTTCATCAAGACGATGGAGATGTACCGCAAAACCATCGGCAAACAATCCACCCTCATCCTCTCCACCGATTCAGAAATCTACAAGTTCCTGAAATCCTCGGATGCGACGCCCCTCTCTGCAGAATAGGGCGCAGGGTCATCCAGCTAGGGAAAAGATTGACGTCTTGAACACCGGAGGTGTGTCCAGATCGTAGCCCCGTATGCAGGGCAGCGGAATGCGGGGTACTCTGGTCGTTGGAGAAATGCGGCGAGCGGTAAAGTCCGCTCCTCACGCGCACCGACGACCTGTCCTCCGTAGCTCGGAGAGCGAAGGGGGAAGCCGGAAACCTACCATGCCCTTGGCGGGCTGCGACGGGAGAGGATTGTGTGGCGGAGTCTCTCCCTTGCCCGTAAATGCATGCGCGATATGTCCGGGGGTTCCCGTTTCACTCCACCCCCGGCTACTCTCGGGCCGTCCCTGCCGGGACTCAAAAGATTCGCACGTTCGACTTTCTCCCTAGCTGGATGGCTCTAAAATAGGGCGTGAAATTTTAACCTTGTAGATCGCATTTCAAAAAGTCATTTTACTAGAATGATTTCGCGGAATTCATTGAAAGAGGAGATTCGCCGATCCCTAATCCACAACCCAGTCACTGCCCTGCTGGGACCGCGCCAGTGCGGCAAAACCACACTCGCACGGCAGATCGGCGATGAGTCCGAGGCTACGTTTTTCGATATGCAGGATCCGGAGGTCGCGGCCGCATTCCGGAATCCGAAACTTGTGCTCGCGCCCTTGGAAGGTCTGATCATCCTCGACGAGGCGCAACTCGTCCCCGCCCTGTATCCCGTCCTCCGCGTGCTGGTAGACGATGACCGACGTACCGGCAAAAACCGCCGCTTCCTGCTCCTCGGCAGCGCGGCTCCCGAGCTTGTCACAGGCATCTCCGAGTCCTTAGCCGGGCGCATTCATCTGATCCCGATGCAGGGATTCCGCCTCGATGAGACCGGCACAGAAACCCTCAAACGCCTCTGGAGCCGCGGCGGCTTCCCGGATTCCTTCCTCGCACCCGACGATCCACAATCCCTCTCTTGGCGGAAGGATTTTGTCGAAACCTTCCTTCTGCGCGACCTCCCGCAATACGGAGTGAGGATACCCGCCACCGAGCTAAGGCGGCTCTGGATGATGTGCTCTCACCTCCATGGCAAACTCCTGAATGTCTCCGAACTCGGGCAATCGCTCAACCGCAGCCGTACCGCCATCGCCAACCATCTCGACATCCTCGAAGACTCCTTCGTCATCCGTCGCCTGCAGCCGTGGTTTGAAAACATCGGAAAAAGACAGCGGAAATCGCCAAAAATCTACCTCCGTGACAGCGGAGTGCTCCATGCCCTGCTCGGCATACCGGACGATGCCGCGCTGAGCCTGCATCCATCGGTCGGCGCGTCATGGGAGGGTTTTGTGCTGGAGCAGATTCTCGCCCACCTAAGGCCGGATCAGGCATTTTTCTGGCAGACCCAATCGGGCGCAGAACTCGATCTACTCGCCATCACCGACGGCAAACGGATCGGTTTCGAAATGAAACTTTCCGAATCCCCGCGCACTACCAAGTCGATGCGCATCGCCATGCAAGACCTCCACCTCGACCATCTCTACGTGCTCCATCCCGGCGAACTCCGCTTCGCCCTGGATGACCACATCACCGCCCTCCCCGCCCGCGAAATCCCATCGCTGACCAGTGCGTCATTTTAGGTTCTCCACCACAAAAACGTCATCCCAGAATTGCTCCCGCCTTGACTCGACATCCACCATATTTCCACTTTGAAAAATCCATATCGGATTTTTCTCATGTCGGATTTTTCTCATAGCCAAATTTGAGTTCATGGGTTAAGCCGAAGCCGCCTCAATGCACCGGATTTTAATCATTCATAAAGGAGATAGAATCCTCACTTGGTCTGATGATTTGATAGCCGGTTTCCGCGCGATCGGCTGTGAGGCACGTGGCCTCGCTTTACGGTCACGGAATTTGCAGGAGCGCCGCGAGCAGTGGCGCGGCGGTGGCAAACTTTGGCAAAACTCCGCGACTCTTGAACGATGTGCGGAAACCGTGGCATCATTCCGCCCGGAACTGATCGTGCTGCTCAATTTTGCCGGACTGCCTGAATCCGCAGCCCATGTCATACGCAAAGCAGCGGGTGGCGGCGTGCCACTTGTGGCTTGGCTGGCGGATCACATCACGGCCTTGCCACCGGGGACTATGCCTAATCTTGATGGAGTGCACACCTTCGACAGCGCTACTCTTGATACATTAGATGCCGCATACCGAGGCAGCGGCGCACGTTTGGATTTCCTGCCCCTGGCCGTCAACCCGTCACGCTTTCCGAACCACGGAAAACCCTGGCCGCTGCGCCACGATGGTTTGGTTTTCCTAGGCAACAACACGGCCGGACGCAAGGAGTTGATGCAGCGGTTCCGTGACGGTGGCGGAGTGCTAGCCGCCTATGGACCGGGCGCTGCCTCGGGTCTGCGCTTCTGGCGGCAACGGCGGATATCGCCCGCAGGCTCCGCCCGCATCTATGGATCTTTCCAAGGCGTGTTCAACCTGCTCCAGCAACCCAACACCGTGAATGGACTCAACCTCCGTGCCTACGAGGTGCCCGCCAGCGGCGGGCTAGGGACTTATCCACATACGCCGGATTTGGCGCTTTCCTTCGTTCCGGATCAGGAAATCATCGCCTATCGAAACATGGACGATCTCGCTGTAAAGACCCGTGCCCTTTTTCACGATCCCGCCCAAGCCAGCGCCATCATGGCAGCCGGGCTCCGCCGGGTCATACATGATCACACTTATGCCCGCCGTGCCGGGCATCTCGTCCACCTATGGCTGCCACCCGCATGAGCACGCCCATCCGAGTCAAGTTCCTCTCCCGCGTGCGGCTGCCTGACGGAAACGTGGGCGACGACTACCTGCGCCGCTTTCCCAACCGCGAACCGCTCTGGGGCAACTGCCAATTTATCTTCGATCCTGATTGCCGGGAGTATGACTGGCTGGTTGTCTATGATGACCTGCCGCGGGATTCGCATGTCGAGACGCTTGCCTGTCCGCGGGATCACACCCTGCTCATCACAGGCGAGCCATCATCCATCACCTACTACGGCAAAAGTTTCCTCAAGCAGTTCGGCCACGTGCTCACCAGCCAGGAGACATGGGCGCTAAAACATCCCGGTGTCATCCGCCGCCAACCGGGCCTGCTTTGGTATTACGGCGGCTCTGACGGGCGCGGAACCTATGACTCGCTCGCCGCCACGCCTCCGCCTCAGAAAAGCAAATTGCTTTCCACGGTCTGCTCCACCAAGGCCATGCGCCACACCCTGCATTCCCTGCGCCTCCATTTCACCAAACAACTCATGACAGAGCTGCCTGAGCTCGACGTCTTCGGCTACGGTATGGGCAAACTCGATAACAAAGCCGATGCCATCGATCCCTATCGCTACCACCTCGTCATCGAAAACCACTCCTGCCCCCACCATTGGACCGAAAAACTCGCCGACGCCTACCTAGGATACGCCCTCCCCATCTACTTCGGCAGCACCAACCTCGATGAATACTTCCCTCCGGAAAGTTTCATCATGCTTGATATCCGCGATTTCCCCAAATCACTCAAAACCCTCCGCGATCTCCTCGCCAGCAACGAATACGAAAATCGCCTCCCTGCCATCATCGAAGCACGCCGCCGCATCCTAGAAGATTACGCCACCTTCCCGCAGCTCGCGCACCTGATCGAGCAGCGAGGCAAAGCAAACGAATCAGCCAACAACTCCCAAATCCTCTACTCCCGAAGACAAGCAAGACTCCGAAATCCGCTTGGCTGGCCGGGTGAGTGCTTGGCGAAACTCACCACAAAGACATGCCACCTATGGTCATCCCCATGAAGCTAAGTGTCCTTATCAATAATTACAACTACGCGCGGTTCCTTCCCGAGGCATTGCAAAGCGTCGTGTCCCAGACTCTTGCTCCGCATGAGATCATCGTGGTGGACGATGGCTCTATTGATAATTCCAAAGAGGTTCTGGAAGATTTGCGTGGGAACTTTCCCTCATTGCGGATTCACTTTCAACTGAATGGTGGCCAGTTATCCGCGATTCGATCAGCAATGCGGCTCGCCAGCGGAGACTGGTGTTTATTTCTAGATGCAGACGACGCATGGGAGCCTACCCATCTTGCGAATGCAGCAAGTGCCATGGCAGCTAGTCCAGATGCGGCAGTTTGGTATGCGGGTCATAGGGAAAGCGAAGGTCCGCCGTTATTCCGAAGTAAATGGCCAGCAGGTGCCACAGGGCCATGCGCAGCGCTTGTTTCTGCCACTGGTGTGCGAATCGGCACGATTACCTCAGCCATAGGTCTGAGACGGGACATGGTGCGGGAAATCCTTGTCCTGCCCGAGGAACTGGATGCTTCTTGGCGGATACGAGCGGATGATGTTTTACTTTACACAGCAGCCTTGGCAGGAGCGGTCATTCACTATTCGCCGGAGCCCACTGTGCGTTACCGCATCCACGGAGAGAACCACTTCGCAAAGGCCAGAGCCGATTCTGAAACATATGTCCATGGCAAGGAGCGCTTGTTCGAAGTTTGCCGGAAACGCTACGGAATTGAATTAAACCATCATTTGGAGCTTCTGCGAGACGAGTTAGGTGTTATGTCTGCGGAGCGCCGTAGCCATGAAGTGCGCAGGCGTTACCTGCGGGCGATTAGGCGGGCCAATGCCCCTTTTACCAAACGCGTTATGGCTTACTTCTCGTCGTTTCTATTGTCTGGAAAATTGTGTTCTTGAGAGCTTGGGAAAAACTCAGCGAAGACTTCGGCGAGACGCTGCTCTGAGTGGGTGGCCAGATAACCCTGCCAGTCTGGCTTTACCAAAGCTTCTGGCGACGAGTTCATCCAAGCCAAACGAAGCAATGCTTTGCAGCGTTGGGCGATTGGGTCGCCCTCAGAAAAGCATTCGCCCAGCCCATATCTCCGAACTCGTTCTGCCATCAATGATCTGTTGTGAACCAGCACAGGTTTTTGGAAGGCCGCTGCCTTGGTAAGGGTGTTACTGCTGTGCGGATAATTTTCATAGGCGGCGTAGATGACGGCGCTGGCGTCAAAAAGCGCGTTGTAGCTGGCTTCATCCGGAATACGAAGATCCCGGAGCCAGACATTTGGCAACTGAAAAGCATCATGGAGAAACTTTCGATCTTCATCGCTAAACATGTTCCACTCGACCGTCCCGGCGATAGCAAAGACCACCTGTCTCATTTCATCGCGCTGAGCGCATCGGAGAAAGGTAGTAACACCCTTGCTGGGAACAATGTGTCCGAGGAGGCCGATGATGGTTCTGCCGCAAGCGAACATTTTTAACTCTGCCGCGAGCGCATCTTCTCGCCTGAGTTCGGTAGCGGCAATGTCTGGTAGAATAAGCACTGGTTGGCGGATGCAGGCAGAAACATGTGGTGCGATACTTTCATCCAACATCAGAAGGCCGCGCAGTCCTGGTAGGAACCATAATTTTGAGATAGGCCATTTGCTCTTCACTCCCGGAGCCAAAACATGGGGGTTATGGAAAGCGTGTGCATGCAAGTAAAGGCCGGACCACTGTCTGCCGCCTATGCTGCGTATCACAGCATGAAGCATTCGGGTTTGATGCTCGTAGATACAGCAGAAATACACTTCTGACAAGTGATTTCCGTGGCGCTTTTCTCCACGGCGGAGTTGGCGTAGGATGCATATGGAAAATGCAGTGTATGCAAATCCGAAGGGTAAGCGCCGCCATTTGCGAATCCATTCCGGCCCAGGAATGAGCACGACATCCAACAGTGAACAATGAGAATGATGAATACGGTTAATGATAGCTGCCCGGAAGCGTTGTGGATCACGACAAAGCACAAGTAAGCGATGACCCTGATGAAGTAGCGTTGAAGCGTGTATCACGAGATAAGTGTCGTGATGCCCGTTTTGGTTCCACTCCACAAGTGCGATCATGCGTCTGAATGGTTTGTGTGATTAGGTGAATGAAGCGGCAGTTTTCTAACCGCGTTCTCCAAGTGTTTCAAGCGTTCCATGTGTTCCAGATTTTTTCGTCTGAGGATGTTGCTCCGATTCCGCTTCATGATGGCAGAGGGTCTGAGATACCAAGGAATCCGTCCTTCCCGTCTGGCCAGACTCCATTCCGCACGCGCCAGCAGGTGTCTCTGTTTGAGAACGAGACAGTCTTCCAGTATCTCAAACAGATCGTTGTTCGCCGGCGTCTTGTTTTCACGCAGCACTCGGATGCCCTCATCTTGAAGCGCTGCGCACACCCATTTTTTCGCTTCGTCATCCGGGCAGGAGTAAGTATCTGAATGAAAACGGAAAATGGAACCTACCCTCGCGGTGTAGCAAAAGCGGGTTTCCAGCGCATGGCGGATGGCCCATCCTGTGTCCCCGTACATTCGGAAGCAGGTCGGAAACGGTCGCGCGCGGAGGTGATCTCCCCGATACAGATTGCTGGCGGAGCTTCCCAAGATTGCGTTAGGAATTGACCTTACTGCATGCGCCAAGGCCGCAAGTGGGTCAATCACCGAAGGTTGCTCAATGTCGTAGAATTCAATGATGGCCTGAACGGGCCATACTGACGTTTGGATGATAATATGAGGGTCGAAGGTAAATTCTGGCTGACTCACCACCACGTCCGCTCTCAGTGCTTCACCCGAATCAAGCAGATGTTGAAGTTGATCTCGAGTGATACTATCACCGATGGTGGAGATATAAATCCATTTACCCTTTGATTCCGAGATTGCATGATTCCATGACTGATAGAGTCCACGCGAATGGTTTAGAACGCGCAGGTTCGGATGCTTGAGATTCTGGCGGATCACGTCCGCCGTGCCGTCGGTCGAATCGCTGTCCACCGCAATGACCTCTCCTGCCAGGTCGAGCCAGGCATCCATCGAGCGGATGTGCGCCGGCAGGTCGCCCGCACAGTTGAGGGTGGGGAGAACAACACTCAGAGTCATGATCATTTTGGGAGTAGCCGCAGCCACGCGGTGACTGGAGAGGCGGGCACACTGACGCGGAGGGTCTATTCAATCGGCCGCCAAATTGCAATAACCGGTTTTCGATGCCGCCGGAAAAATCCCCAAACGGATTGCATCGGGCGGGCAGGGCTTGCGGGTTGCGGTGTTTCGCCGGTCAGCACTGCCGTGCCGGTGACAAGAATACTCTTGCGCTCTCCCACCACGATTCTTTTAATCCGGGTATGGTTTCTGCCACTGCAAGACTGAGGCATGCCGCCAACTTTCCCACATTCGTCATATGGACCCGAAAAGCACCCTGCCCGATGAACTTTACCACCAGGACACGGATCTCCAGATTATCGGCGTGCTGTTTCGTTCACTGAAGACCCCGTTTTTTCTGGATGTCGGCGCGGAGAAGGGCGGGTTTGCCAGGGCGTTGTTCCGCATGGGCTTTGAAAAGGGGGTGCTCTTCGAACCGCTGCCCTCCCACCTCACGCACCTGCGCTCCCTGTTTGAGAACTCCGCCGCCACCATCCTGCCTTACGCGATCGACAGCGAGGACAGGATGGCCAGCTTCAATATCGCCTGTGACGAGACCGGGGCGGAGCTCAACTATTTCCACTCGCTCAACAAGGTTTCAGACCACGAGTTCTTCAAACACAGCCGGACAGTCGAGACCCGGTGCAGGTCCCTGGAGAGCCTTCTGGCCAGCGGCGAGATTCCTGCGGAAATCGGCGTGCTCAAAATCGACACCGAAGGCAACGACCTGCGGGTTCTGCAGGGAATCGGCGCATTGCGCCCGGAGATGGTGGTTTGCGAATACGTGCCGCCATCGGTTTACCCGGACTGGCAGTTGTCGTTCGCCAACAACCTGATCCCGGAAGCGCGCAAACTCGGCTACACGCATCTTGTGGCGATCCAGAGAACCCATGGCAACGATGTCGAGTCCGTTCGATTGGACCCCGAGGGCTTCACTGCCGACGACTGGGGAAACCTCGTTTTCATCCGTCAGGATCTGTTTGAGGCCGCCGCAGACGCCTTGCGCGGCTGGATGACGGGTCATGCCGACCGCTATCATGGGGAATCCGCCGTGCGCGTGATCCATGATGATCATTACGGCGCGGGCTTCCGTGACTGGTTGACCTGCCAGATGAAAGGTTTCTCCAGATCCCGCGAGCGTTCGGTGGCTCTCGATGTGGGGGCTCACGAGGGCGTTTTCTTCAAACCGTTGCTGGATGCGGATCTCATCACCAGTCTGGTGCTCTTCGAGCCGCATCCGGGAAATGCCGCGAGGCTGCGCGATGGCTTCTCCGACAAGCGGGTGAAGGTGGAGGAAATGGCCGTGGCGGTGGCCAGCGGGACCGTGGAATTCCGGTTCGGCGAGGACACCGCCACCGGCTCCGTGCTTGCGCCCCGAGGGCACACTCCTGCCGCGACGGAAAAACGGACGGTCCCCATGATCCGTCTGGACGACTATGCCAGCGCGAATGGGCTGCTCGACAAGATCAACGTGCTCAAGATCGACACCCAGGGAGCGGATCTCGCGGTGCTCCAAGGAGCGGAAAGGTTGCTGCGGGAGAGCCAGCCGGTGCTTGTCGTGGAGATGATTTTCGCTCCGCTTTATGAGGGCCAGGGGGATAGCTCCACATTGATCTCGTGGCTCGCCAGCCGGGGTTACCGCCTCGCCGGCTTCTTTGACGAACATTTCAGTCGCGAGGGCTGGCTGGCATGGACGGATGCGTGTTTCCTGCCGGTTTCCCGCATCACCGATTACAATCCGCCTTTCATGCAGCGAGGTTCCAACACGGCTGCGGCTGATGGCAGACGCAAACGCCGCAAGCGCGGACTCGCCGGCTGGATCGGGAAAATCACAGCAAACTAACCAAACATGGGTGCCATTCATTTCTCAATCGATCCCGACCTCGCCGCCTTGCTCGTGCGTGGCCTAGGCCTCTTAGTTTTCGTCGAAACCGGAACCTTCAAGGGGGATTCGCTCGCCCTAATGCGCCCCTTGTTCAAGGAGCTTCACAGTTGTGAACTCTCGCCGGAGCTGCATGCGGCGGCCGTGAAGCGGTTCACGCACGACCCAGCGATACGCTGTCACTTCGGGTCATCAGCGGAACGCCTGCGCAACGTGGCGGCGGCGTATGATGGCAGGCCCGTCCTGTATTGGCTGGATGCCCACTGGTGCTCTGCGGACCACACTGCCGGCGAGGAAAGCCAATGTCCGCTGCTTGAGGAACTCGAGGCCATCGCTCTACTTCATCCTGACTCGGTGGTGTGGATCGACGACGCGCGCTACTTCATGGCGCCTCCGCCGGCCCCGCTCGTCTCGCTGGGATGGCCATCCTTCCAACAGGTGCTCGACCGCTTGCAGGCGCTCTCCAACGGGCACCAGCTTGTTTTCGCCAACGATACGATCTTGTTCCATCCCCGGCGGATAGGGCCGGAAATTGAGGATTACCTCCGGCATCATGGTGCGGACTGGCTGGCGATCGCGCATTCCGCACGTCTCGAACCGGAGCTGAGGGAGCGCGCGGGCGTGCCACACAAGCGGAAGAGCATGATTTCACGCTGGGCGGGATCGATCTGCAAGCGTGTCCGTGCACTGCGCGGCTAGCTGGCGGGAGTGCCGCTGCTCTCCGAATACTGGAGGCGGTAGAGGTAGGCGTAGAGGCCGTCTTCATCGCGGATGAGCTGCTCGTGGTTTCCGCTGGCGACAAGGGCGCCGTTCTGCATGACGTGGATCATGGAGGCGTTGCGGATGGTAGAGAAGCGGTGGGCGATGACGATGGTGGTGCGGCCTTGCATGAGGCGGTCGAAGGCTTGTTGGATGTTTTGTTCGGATTCGCTGTCGAGAGCGGAGGTGGCCTCGTCTAGGAGGAGGATGGGAGCGTTTTTGAGGAAGGCGCGGGCGATGGAGATGCGTTGGCGTTGACCACCGGAGAGGCTGCTTCCGTTCTCGCCGACGAGAGTGTCATAGCCATTGGGTTGCTCAAGGATAAAGTCGTGAGCGAAGGCAGCTTTGGCGGCGTCCTCGACTTCTGTATCGCTGGCGTCTTGGCGGACGAGGCGGATGTTGTTGCGGATGGTGTCGGAGAACAAAAACGTATCTTGGCTGACGAGCGACATCTGGCTGCGCAGGGAGGTGATGGTGACATCAGCGAGGTCTTGGCCGTCAATCAGGATTTGGCCGCTGTCTGGGGCGTAGAAGCGCTCGATGAGGTTGAGTACGGTGGATTTTCCGCTGCCAGATGGGCCGACGAGGGCGGTGACGCTGCCGCCTGGGCAGGTCAGGCTGATGTTGTTGATAACAGGCTGGCCAGCGAGGTAGGAAAAGGAGGCGTTGAGTAGCTCGATCGTGCTTTTACTGATTTTGAGAGGTTTGGCGGTCTTGCTCTGTGGGATGCTGTGATCCGTATCGAGCACTTGGTAAAGCATGCTTACCCCAATGAGCGAGCTTTGCAGGCTCACATTCATGCGGGCGATGCGCTTGATCGGCTCGTAGGCGAGGAGAAGTGCGGTGAGAAAGGCGATGAGGGATTCTGCACTCTGGCCGAGCACGATATTGCGATAGCCACCATAGACGACGATGAAGGCTATGGCGAGGCCGCCCATGAATTCCATGATCGGGCTGGTGCGGTTTGAGACGGTGGCCAATTTGTTGGCGCGCTGCTCCACTCCGCTGATGGCTTCTTGGAAACGCCCACGCATGTGCGGCTCTAAGGTGTAGGCTTTGATGAGTTTGTTTCCTAAAATCGCCTCTTGGATGGCTGCTACGATCTGGATAAAGCCAGCGAACTCCATGTTCGCGACTTTTTTGATCCGGCGGATGATTTTACCGAGCGCGAGGACGACGGGCGACATCACGAAAAGCGCCGCAAGCGAGAGCCGCCAATCGAGTGAAAACATAGCAATCAGCAAAGCGATGGCGGTAAAAATATCCTGCACGCGCATCATCAGCAGATTCATCACCTCGCGGGCTGCGCTCGCGCAGTTCGAGGTGCGCGTGATCAGATCGCTAGAGGGAAAATGGACAAAGAAGGCCAGCGGTTGATCGAGAATTTGATTGCCGAGCCTGTGCTGCTGGCGCGCGACGATGTTGTTGCCGATTTTTGAGAGGATGACGTTTGAGCCATATTGGGAGAGACCTTTGACGGCGAATACCACGATGATAGAGATCGCCACGCCAATGACTAAAAGCATGTCTGCCTCTAGGTTGTTGAAAAGGGAGGAGAGCAGTTCATTGAACCAACTGATTTTTTCCGCAGCGATGCCTTTTGGCACTTCTACTTGCGCGGTGATCTTACTCGCGGGAGTGAAAACGACACGCACGATATCGCGCATGAGGAAAACAGAAATCCCGGTGGCAGCGGCAGCGCAGGCCATAAGGATAAAGGCGGTAAAGTAGCGCCTCGTGTAGAGGTGAAAGTTTTCGCGAAGGACTCGTGCAATGAGGCCACGAGCCGAGGGATCTTTGATGATACTGGGAGAGGGCATGAAGTTAGGCAGAGAGAATTTCGGCAGGTGTCGGGACAGCGGTGCCCATTTTTGAGACGACGATGCCGGCAGCGGTGTTGGCAAAAGAGGCGGCCTCGCGCGCTGTGGCACCGGCAGCTAAAGCGGCGGTGAGAGTGGCGATAACCGTATCGCCAGCACCAGAGACATCAAAGACCTCACGTGCGAAGGTGGGAAGTAAATGATCGACTTTTCCAGCCGAGGCCAGAGCCATGCCTTCCGCACCAAGGGTTACAACGAGAAGTTCAGGAGCATAACGTTCGAAAATCCGCGAGCAGACTTCCTCGAGCGGATAGGCCGCGCCATATTCCGGCTCTGAGAGACCAGCGAGCTGGAGGGCTTCGTGGCGGTTTGGGGTGATCAGGCTAGCTCCGCGAAACGCCAACTGACGGGAGGGCTTGGGATCAACAGCGATGATTTTTCCGTGAGCTTGTGCCTGCGCAATCAGGAAATGCAGCAAGTCCTGAGAGATGACCCCTTTGGCGTAATCCGAGACAATGATGGCATCCGAGTGTTTCACCGCGTCTTCTAGCGCAGGTGAAATTTCAAATTGGTAGGAGCTGCAGGCCGCCTCGTGGTCGATGCGGCAAAGCTGCTGATTGCGCGCAATCACGCGGGTTTTCACGATGCTGGGGCGGGACACCGAGACCTCACAGAGGGCGGTATCGATCCCAGAATTTCCAAGCAACGTGAGCAGAGATTTCCCAAAAGCATCATCCCCGAGCGCTCCCGCTAAACTTACGGGAATGCCGAGCGAGGCCAAATTGTAAGCCACATTCGCAGCACCACCTGCGGTGTGGGTCTCGTGCGTGGCATGAACGACTGGCACCGGAGCCTCTGGAGAAATCCGTTGGACATCACCCCAGATGTAGTGATCCAAAATCACATCACCGACGATGAGGACTTTAATGCGGGAGACGGCGGTGAGGATGTCAGAATTGGTCACGAGGCGAGAGGAGGTGAAATCATGGATTCAATGGCAGCAATGACGGATTCGAGAGCGATTCCGTTGATATTTTTCCCACCATCTGCTGGTTTGAGATGGACTCCTTTGCGAGCGATCGGGTGGAATTTTTCCGCTTTGCTTGGGCCGAAAAGCGATACGAGGGGAGCTCCTCCAAGTGCAAGCATGTGCCCGGTTCCACTACAATTTGCTAGGGCAGCATGAAGCCGTTCGGCAAGGCTCGCCGTCAGGACGGGATCGGATGGTACACCTGTGATTTCGGTAGAATTTTCCGAGAGCGGAAAGCGAACACCAGGAATGCCTTGAAAATGAGATTCCCAGCCACTCTCGCCGCCCGAGAGAAAGATGACCGGGGTGCGGCCTCGTTCTGATTGATGTTTGGCGACACTGATGAAGCGCTCGATGGGCCAGCATTTTCCGGTGATCTGCACACCTGCACCTGGAGCGATACCGATGTATTCAGAGCCTGGTGGCAGAATTTGCTGCGCTGCGCGGCGGTATGCTTCGGGGAGTGGATACGGCCAGAGAGGAGGAGTCGGCACACCAGTGGCTTGTTTGAGCAGGCCGAGGTAGCGCTTGGCCACGTGCTTGCCATGGTTAATGGGTAGGTGGGGAAGATTGAGTAAACCGCGCAGGGCAGCGGTGTGGAAGTTGTTTCGAGCTAGGCGGCGAAGCTTGAAAGAGGTGCGTGCATCGCCTTCCATATCGAATACCCAATCGAATTTCCGATGAGCCGGATCTGGTATTTCGCAGCGAGCGATCTCGTTCACCAAATCTTTTACGAGCGGATACAGGAGAGTCTCCCAAAGCGGCGCGCCGCCAAATCCAGGAATGATGCTGATGTGTGCATCGGGTGCCCATTCGCGAAGGACTCGTAAAAACGGCAGTCGCATGAAGACCTCACCGAAAGCATCTACTGGCTCACGGTTCATGTGGACGAGGATAGTCTGTGGGCGCGTGTGTGACTTACTCATGGCCGTGAGAGAGAATTTTTCCATGTAAAGTGACCCAATTTGCAACCCATCGCATGTATAGTTTGCGGTGTAGTATCATAAAATAAGGCATTCTCAACCGCCTTAACTGATACGTTTTTAATATCTTTGCTTTCTATCGGACGAATATAGCGAGAAGTCGGCGCAAAAGGCACGCTTTTAACGGCATTAGTAGGGCCAAATATCGCCAGTAGGTTACATCCACCCAGTGCAAGCATATGACTAGTTCCGCCGTTGTTTGCTACAGCAATGTGCATCCGGCTTCCCAGAGCAATGGTGAAAATTGGATCTTTTGGTAAGTCTTCGAAATCGTTAAGCGGAAAAATAGCCTCTCGGATGTGTCGGAAGGATTTGTCCAACCCAGATTCATTAGGACCGAGAATAATTACAGGAATGAATCCACGCTCTACCGCTAGCTCTGCAATTTTGATGAAGCGTTCCAGTGGCCATCTCTTTCCATGTCCACTGACATCACCAGTGCCAGGGGCAACTCCCACATACATCTCTCCCTTATTTGGAAGAGTTTTTGCCGCTACCTCATAGTATGGATTAGGTAACGGCCATGGCCAGAAATCAGGCAAACCTTTACCAAGTGCTTGGCACAATAGTCCGAGATGTCGACTTACAACGTGCTTACCATGATAAATCGGCAAATTAGGCAAATGCGCCCAACCGCGTTTCCATGTTGAATAAAACCTACCGATTGGTGCGAGGCTACGCGCTCGTTTCACTAGCGCTCTCCCTCCAGTGGCAAGGTCAAATACAAGATCGTATTTGACGCCTCTTTCATCCGGTAATGCAATCAAACGCTCATCGATTAGATCCTCAAACAGCGGCCACATTATCTCTGTGCCGCCAAGACAGCAATAGACAGAGACTTTTGCTTTTGGTAGCTTTGCTCTTAACGACCGCAGAAATGGCAGCTGAATGAGCGCATCACCAAGAGCAATACCTCCACTGCCAGAAATAATAACTAAAACTTTAGAGTAGTTGTTTTTCATATGCGCCACGATTGATTAAGCCCACTCGTGATCATCTAGTTTTTCCAGCCATTGGTGTAACACAAGAGTATGGACCTCCTGGATGCGGGCGGTGTTGTGGGAGGGGACGATGATTTCGTGGTCACAGCTGCCCTTGGCTTTTCCACCGTCTTTCCCACTGAGGAGGATGGTGGTGACGCCGATTTTTTTTGCCGCCTTGAAGGCGCGGATGACATTGGGGCTATTGCCGCTGGTGGTGAAGCCGACGAGGACATCGCCGGGTTTGGCGAGGGCCTCGATGCCGCGGGAAAAAACATGTTCGTAGCCGTAGTCGTTGCAGATGCAGGTGATGGCGGTGGGGTCAGCATTGAGACAAATGGCGGCGAGTGCGCGGCGCTCGCGGTTGTAACGCCCGACGAGTTCTTCCGCCAAGTGCATCGCATCCGCGGCGCTGCCGCCGTTCCCGCAGGTGAGAAGTTTTCCGCCCTTGATGAGGCTTTCCAAAATGGCCTGGCCGGCGGCTGTTACCGCTTCCTCAAGGGAGAGAGAGGCGCTCAACACGCTTTGGAGCTCCGCGACGGAATCTTTAAATGATGGGGTGGGCATGAGGTGAATCGCCGAGGCGGTGATCGTGAATGAGGTAGTTGCCGACGTAGTCTTGGACGGCGGTGGCGAGTGTGAATTCGGGTGCGACCCAGCCGCAAGCCTTTAGGCGGCTGACATCGGCGAGGGTGCGGTATTGGTATTTTCCGCGAAGGGCTTCGGGCATGTCGATGAACTCGATTTTCACAGGCAGATCGAGGGCATGAAAAATGGGGGTAACAAGCTCGATCCATGTGGAGGCGATGCCTGAGCCGATGTTAAAAATCCCAGCCGCGCTTGGATTCATGGCGAGGTGGAGGGTGGCCTTCACCGCGTCCTTTACGTAGAAGAAATCGCGCAGTTGCTCGCCGTCGCGGTAATCGGGATGATGGCTTTTGAAGAGCTGCACACGGCCGTGCTCGCGGATTTGCGCGTAGGCTTTGTGAACCACGGAGCGCATCTCGCCTTTGTGATCCTCGTTCGGGCCGAAGATGTTGTAATACTTGAGGCCAATGATGCGATCGAGCCAGCCACGGCGTTTGGCATGGAGATCGAAAAGGTGTTTGGAGTAGCCATACATGTTGAGCGGCCGATACTGCTCGATGTCTTCATGGCCATCGGCCATGCCACGGCTGCCATCGCCATAAGTAGCAGCGGAGGAGGCGTAAACAAAACGGCGATCCCCCGCCAGTGCCCACTCAGCAAGGCGGCAGGTGTATTGATAATTGTTTTCCATCAAATAGGAGGCATCGCGCTCTGTGGTGGCAGAGCAGGCACCGAGGTGGAAAATCCATTTCACCTCCTGCAGGGCTGGGGTCTCTAGCGAACTGAGGAGCTGCCCGGCATCGAGGTAATCGTCAAAACGGAGCGGAGTGAGATTGCGCCATTTTTCGTCGGTGCCAAGCACATCGGTGACGAGGATGTTTTCAAAACCACGGCGGTTCAGCTCCCAAATGAGAGCACTGCCAATGAGGCCAGCACCGCCGGTGACGAGGATTTTATCGTTGAGCTGCACGTTCGATGAGGGAGGTGGTGGAGTGGCCTTGGACAAAAGGCATGAGGTGGATGGTCGTCTGGGCTGTTTCTAAAGCAGAGCGCTCGCCGGGATCTAAGGTTTCGAGAGTGTAGTCGCCAGCCTTCGTGTAGTGATCGGGGCGGATGGCGAGGATTTCTGGATCGAGGCGAGGGCCGGGAAAAATGAAAACAGCATCCACACAGCGGAGCGCGGCGATGGCGTAAGCGCGGTCTTGCTCGGAATTCAGAGGGCGGTCATTTCCTTTAAGAGCACGCACGGAGGCATCGCTGTTGACGGCGACGATGAGCAAATCGCCCACAGCGGCGGATGCCTGGAGATAGGAAATGTGGCCACGATGGAGGAGGTCAAAGCAGCCATTGGTCAGGACGACCTTGCGCCCATCTTTGGCCGCCTCCTCACGCAAGGCGAGGAGACCGGTGAGATCATAGATACTTTTGGCTGGATCAGGAGCGTTCACGGTGCGGGGAAGAGATCATGGATCGCAGCTTCAAGGGAATCAAAAACCGGATAGGATAAGCCGAGTGCGTTCAATTCCGCGCGCAAATCATCCAGCCCAGTCGCCACTCCCACACCAAGCGTGCCTGCCGCAGCGGCGGTGGCGAGATCACTGCCGCGGTCTCCGATGTAACAAATTTCCTCTGGGCGGTAGCCGTAGTCTCGAATGATTTCCTCAGCAAAAGCAGGCGAGGGCTTGCGATAGAGCGAGGGAGCATCCGGGGCTTCGGGCGCGATGCAGATTCGATCAAAAATAGGCAGCGGAAAACCAAGCAACTCATTCATCCTCTCATTGCAGGCATCTACGGCATCGAGCCCAAACATTCCCCGACCAACGCCAGATTGATTGCTATGCAAAAAAAGCCGCGCTCCGTGTTTTTGAGCGATGAGCAAAGCCTCACGAACACCCGGCAAAAGGCGAACTTCTGCGGGATCTGACACATAAGGAACGTGTTCGATCAAAGTGCCATCGCGGTCGAAGATGAGTGCTTTGGGAGGATTCATGGGCGGAGGCGGATGGATTCCAAAACTTCCGGGGCGGGGAGATCGGCGAGTTCATCTTTTTGGAGAAATCCGACGTCGCTGCCACGTGGGATCATTTTAACGGGATCCGATTTTCCCGACATCAACACGAGAGTAGGCGCACCGGTAATGGCAGCGATGTGGATGGGGCCGGTATCATTTCCCACGACTCCAAGCGATCTGCGAGCGACTTCTGCTACTTGGCCGATATCGGTTTTTCCCGCGAGGCTGAGCAGCGATGGAGCAAGTAGGCGGATTTCCTCAATCGCGTCTTGATCTACCTTCGTGCCAACGGCGACAGCCGCGATGTTTCTCGTAGCGAGGAGATGCACGAAATCGGCGAAATGCTTAGCAGGCCAGCGCTTGTGCGGATGCTGTGGCGAGCAGCCTGGGACGAGCATGACGAAGGCTGCGGGAAGACCGAGAGCATCTACCGGACCACTCAGCCAGCTGAGATCGGCAGCACCGGCGCGCGGCACGTCAACGGATTCTAAGAAACGCAACATGCGCTCCGTGGATGGCACAGGATCTTTGCGATGATCATGCCGAAGGTGCGAGCAGCCTTTCACGAAACCACACCATTCCGGCTGATTCGGCCCGATGAGCTTGAAGTAAAGGGAACTGCGATCATTTCCCTGAAGATCATAGACGCGGGTGAATCTTTTGCTGCGCAGCGTCGCGCGCAGAGCAAGCCATTTCGTAAATTGAAGCAGCTTGGGACTGGTATCGCAGATGACTTCATCAAACCACGGCATTTGTGTGGTGAGAGAAACGAAGGGCGCTCTTGTGAGCAAAGAAATGTGCGCGGCGGGATGGTGGCTGCGAATCGCATGAAAGGCATCCATCGCCAGAATCACGTCGCCCAGCGCACCGAGCTTGATGATGAGAATGCGTTCGGGAGCGTTCACTTGTGCAGACTGACGCATTGGGATGAAGGTGTGCTGGTGAGTTCTTGGTAAATCGCGAGGTTTGATTCCAACATGTGGAGCAGGGTGAATTTCCCATCCAAGTTTGGTTGCTCTCTGGAATTCAGCATCTCCATGGTTTTTGCGAGGACTGCTGCTTGATTGTTTGGTTCAACCAAACCCTGAGGAAATATGCCTTTCAATTGTTCACGGACGCCGCCGTGATCGTAAGCGACTACTGGCTTGCCCAAAGCCATTGCCTCCAAAGATACGCGTCCAAATGCCTCCGGATCATGAGATAGGGACAAGACCAAATCCGATACGGCCATTACTTCCTTCAAATCACGGCGATTCCCTAAAAATGTAACATCTGCGCTTACGCCTAGCCTCTCGGCTAATTCACGAAGTTCGGCTTCAAAATTTGCTTTTTTCACATGGGTCTCACCAGCCATCAGCCCATGCACATTCATCCCATTGTTTCGTAAGTGAGCGATGAGCTGAATGAAGTCTTCTTGCCCTTTCCAGCGCGTGATTCTGCCGGGTAGGAGCAAAACGATTTTTCCACTGAGTTGTTTTTGATCCTCGTGCCATTGATTGAGCCATTCGCTAGCAGGCGAGAAATTTGGCGAGTATTCGGCAGGATCAATGCCGCCGTAGATGACCTGTGTCTTTGCAGGATCAGCTTTTGGGTAATTTTTAAAAATATAATCCGAGATGCCCTCAGAGACAGCTACCACGCGCTCCCCCTTCGTCATCACGGCCGAATAAGGGCTGACGGAGTAGAAGCCATGCACGGTGGAGACGAGGCGTGGCCTAGTCTGTGGATCCATGTTTCGCCATGCGAGGTAGGTGATCCAGCCGGGGACGCGGGAGTGAATGTGGACGATGTCTGGCTTTTCCTCCTCCAAAAGTTTTCTCATCCTGCGCACTTGCAGCAGAGATGCGAGGCTCTTGCGGTGCACTGGCATCGCGATGTGGCGCACACCAATGGCTGCCAGGCTTTCGACCATTCGGCCGCCGTTTGAAATGATGACTGCCTCGTGGCCTTGGGAGGCGAAGTATTTGCTTAGCTCCATGACGCAGAGCTCGACGCCGCCGGAATTGAGCTCAGGTAAAATTTGAAAAATTTTCATGATGCCGTGGAGAAAAACTGGATGGCCTCGCGGCGAGCGGCGCGGCGTAAGAAGTTGTCGTGACAGCCAGCGAGGATGAAATCAAGGGGCAAGGCCGCAGATGCATCGATATGAGTGATTTCTCGCTGGATGTCTGAGATGGTTTTTATGGCTGAAACTTCATGAACGACGGCGTTCTCTGGCAGCCATATTGGATTTGCTGTGCCTGTTTCTTTGGCAAATTCATAGACGACATCTGAGTGGCGCCATTTCTCATCAAGAACCCAATCTGCTGGACAGGTTGGGAGCCAAACTAGTGCTCGATGCGGGTTGCGGCTGCTCCGTGCCTCTGCGCTACCTAGCCACCCGCTGAGTCCTTTTTGATGCGGATGGTAAATTTTCCAGCGATCTTGGAACCAGAAGACGTCCACGGGACTCTCACGCATCGCCCGCTCGATGGCCGCCATGCATGCGGCGGTGTCACCAGGCTCTTTGACGGAATGATAGCGCACACTCCATCGGCCTGGACTCAGTGTGCGGACAGAAATCGCGATCGCAGTGCATCCGCAGCGGCGGATGAGTAAGCGCGGCAGTGGGCTGGAGCGGGTGAGGCGACCCATGAAAGAAGTCACTTCGCCTTGGCGGCCCACACGCTGATCGGCCAGAATACCGATCATTCCACCGCTTTTCAAAAACGCGCCTACATTGTGTAGACTATCGCGCTTGGAAAACAGGCGCGTGCCCTCTGACTGGCGCTTTTCCGCGAGGCGCGCGTCGAGGTAAGGATTATTGAGGGGGCGGTAAAACGCGCCGACCTCATGCCCGGCGGGGAAAAGATGGTTGAAGCGGCTGAGGATTTCCCAGTTTCCCATGTGCGGCGGCAGCAGGAGCATGCCGTTGCCGCGCTGGACGGTGGACTCCGCGAGCTCCGGGTTTTCCAGTTCCACGCAGGCTCGGAGATCCTTGTAATCCATGTGCGCGGTATGCACGGCGGATACGAGGTTCGCCACGCTGCGGCGGAAAGATTGCCGGGCGAGTTCACGCAGCTCCGGGAGATTTTTCTCACCGGCGAAGGCGATGCGGAGGTTCTTGAGGACGATGCGCCGCCGATGTCCCATGACGTGCCAAAGCAGACTACCGAATACCGAGCCGAACCGGAAAACAAGCGGCCCGGGTAGCCGTGCAATGATCCACTCCGCGCCAGACTGTGCCAGCCACTCGGCACGCCATTTGATGTGGCGGAAGAAGGTAGGATTGGTGCCGCTCATAAATATTCAGGTTACGTGGCTTCGTTTTCTACCGCCGCGCAGAGACAGTTTAATAGAATTTGCCCTGTGGTGATGCAAGGGTCTTGCCGCATGATTACGCTATCCCACCATTCCCATTGCTCCCCCCGCCATATCTCAAGCCACGAGGGTTCGGGCTGAAAATCCCGGGGAAACTGGCTGGGTTCGACACCGCGGTGAATCACAGAAATCTTTTCCTGCACCGTGGCGGGATATTTTGTCGTGATGTATTCCCTGATGCTTTCGGAAACAGCAATTACCCGCTCGCCCTTGGTCATCACGGCGGAGTAGCGGTTCACGGAATAGAAACCGTGGACGGTGCTGACGAGGCGGGGGCGCGTGGCCTTGTCCATTTTCCGCCACGCGAGCCAGGCGATCCAGCCCGGCACCCGCGAACGGATGTGGAGGATGTCGGGTTTTTCCTGTTCTAACAATTTCCTGAACGGCCTCACCTGGAAGAGCGAACCCAGGCTCTTGCGATGCACGGGCATGGCGATGTGGCGCGCGCCGGATTCCTCCAGTTTCGCGACCAGCCTACCGCCGTTGGAAACGACAAGCGCCTCATGGCCTTGTTTCACGAGGAAATCCGCCACCTCCAGGGTGCCGCGCTCGACGCCGCCGGAGTTCAGTTCGGGCAATACCTGCATTACTTTCATCGCTTTGACGTATCAGCCCAAAATTCGCGATGCGAGCAATACCACTCCACCGTTTCCCGCAGCCCTTCCATGAAATCACTTTGTGGTTCCCATCCGAGTTCCGCGCGGGTCTTGCTGTCATCCACCGCGTAGCGGAAATCGTGGCCCGGCCTGTCGGTCACGAAATCGATCAGCCCGCGCCGATCCCCCGTGCCCGCCACCTCCGCCACGAGATCGCAGAGGAGGCCGACGAGATCGATGTTCCGCCACTCGTTGCGCCCGCCGATCAGATAGGTTTCCCCTACCCTGCCCGCCTCCGCCACCCGAGCCAGCGCCCGGCAATGATCCTCGGCATGGATCCAGTCCCGCGACTGCCTTCCATCGCCATACACCGGGATCTTCTGATTATTTAACGCGCGAGTGATGACTGTCGGGATCAGCTTTTCGGGAAACTGGTAGGGGCCGTAGTTGTTCGAACAATTCGTGACGATGACAGGAAGTCCGTAAGTGACGCCCCACGCCCGCACGATGTGATCGCTGCCCGCTTTGCTCGCCGCGTAGGGCGATCTCGGGCGATACGGCGAGTCCTCCGTGAAACCTCCGCAGCCATCTTCAAGCGATCCGAACACCTCATCGGTGGAGGCATGGATGAAACGGAAAGCATCCACCCGCGCTGGCTCCAATGACTTCCAATGCAACAGCGTGGCCTGCAACAGCGAACCGGTGCCGAGGACGTTCGTCTTCAGGAAATCCATCGGCCCGGAGATCGAGCGATCCACGTGGGACTCGGCGGCGAGGTGGAAGATCCAGTCGGGTGAAAAATCCATGACCGCATCTGTGGTCGACCTCTCATCGGTGATGTCGAGTTTTGTGAACGCATGCCTAGGATTCGACAGGCATTCACCCAACGATTCCTTCCTGCCCGCGTAGGTCAGCGCATCGGCGGACAGCACCTTGTGCCCGTCCGCCAAAAGTTTGCGGACGAGATGCACGCCCACGAATCCCGCCGCACCCGTCACGAGAACCGATTTCATACGCCCAGTTCCCTTTCCAAAGCCTCTTCCATTGCCTTCTCCACCAGCCAAGCCGCCGCCGCCTCGGTCGCGGCATCGAGCCGTTGCACCGCGGCTTTCAGCGGGTTCGCGGCACCCGATTGGATCGCGGCCTCCACCTCGCGCACCGCCGCCTCGATCTCGCTGCGCTCGTGTTCCTCCACCAAGCCCTGCCCCATGATCATCTCCACGGCGGGCAGCAGTTCGTCGGCCTTGAGTTTCGCCTCCGTGAATATGCGCTCCGACATATCCTCGAAGGCGTGCTCGACGGAAGCGCCGACCATTTCCTCCACCGCCGCGTCGTCCACGTTCACGGCGGAGCTGGCGATGTTGATCACCGTATCCTTGCCGGTCTTCGTGTCCCGCGCCAACACCTCCAGGATGCCGTCCGCATCGATCCGGAACTGCACGCCGATCCGCGCCTGGCCTTTCGGAAGCTTCTCCATCACGATCTCGAATTTGCCGAGTTCCCAGTTATCGCGCGCCATCTCGCGCTCGCCTTGCAGGACGCGGATCGCCATTTTTTCCTGGCCGTCGGCGGCGTTGGTGAACATCTCGCCGGCCTTGCAGGGGATGGTGGTATTGCGCGGAATGAGGACGTTCATCAGCCCGCCGAAGGTTTCGAGGCCAAGGCTCAGCGGCGTGACATCTAACAGAACCATCTTCCGCATCGCGCCGCTCATCACGCCCGCTTGGATCGTCGCGCCAAGAGCGATCGCCTCATCGGGATGCTGCGTGACATCGACCGGGCGTTGGAAAAATTCCGCCACCGCCTCACGCACCGCAGGCATCCGCGTGCTGCCGCCGACGAGAACCACGGCATCGAGATCGCCCAGTGAAAGCCCGCTGTCGTGCATCGCCTGTTGGCAGCATTTCAAAGTCCGTGCGATCCAGCCCTTCGTCATCGCATCGAGTTCCGCGCGGGTGATCGTTTTCTCCAAACTACTACTTCCATCGTAGAACGGTATCCGAACCGTAACCTCATCCGCCTCCGTGAGTGCGCGCTTCGCCTTCTCCGCCTCTTCCATAAAGCGCCAACGGATTTCCTCCGGCACCTCGCCCGCCGCTGCGAGCAGCGCATCGCGAATCATCGCATCCACATCGTCGCCGCCGAGGCGGGTATCACCGTGGGTGGCGAGGACTTGGAAAACGCCGCCCTCCATTTCCAGGATCGTAAGGTCGAAGGTGCCGCCGCCCAAATCATAGACCGCGACCCGCGCCTTGTCCTTGAGCTTGTCGAGGCCGTAGGCAAGGGCGGCGGCGGTTGGCTCGTTGATGATGCGCATCACTTCCAGGCCGGCGAGTTCTCCCGCCCGCTTCGTGGCCGCGCGCTGGCCGTCGTTGAAATAAGCGGGCACCGTGATCACCGCTTTCGTAACCTCCGCGCCGATCCGCCACTCCGCGATCCGTTTGAGCTCTTTAAGGATTTCCGCGCTCACCTCCTCGGGCGATTTTCCGACGGCATCCAAAACAACATCCTGCCCCATCCACCGCTTCACACTCGAAATGACGCGCCTCGCATCCGTCAACCGCCGCCGTTGCGCCTTGCGCCCCACCTCCACGGAGCCGTCCGCGCCGAACCATACCACGCTGGGCATGATCCGTTTCCCTTCCTCATCCGCGAGCAGGATAGGGAAACCAGAATCCACCACCCCGATGGCGGAGTGGGTGGTGCCGAGGTCGATGCCGACGATCATGATAGGGAAGAACGAACCGCGGATGTACGCGAATGGACGCGAATGAAGAGAGACGATTCTGGAGTTTGACCACAGAAACACGGAGGACACAGAGGGCGTATTTTCAAAGCATCAGGGTTATCTTGCCTCTGTGATCTCTGTGTCTCTGCGGTTAAAAATCTTTGCCATTAAAGGTTCGGATTCGCGTTCATTCGCGGTAAGAATCTGAAGCCCTACGGAATCCGGAAAATTTTTCCGTTGGAAGGATCCTTCGCGAGTTGCCCGGAGCGGAAACCCTCCACATCGATCACGTTGAAGGGCGCGTAGGGGCTGAGGACGCGGTTCGGATTATCGGTGCGCTCCGCTACCGGATACTGGTCACGGGGTGGCACGGGCGGTGCCGGTGGAGGTGTGGGCTGGGTGCCGTAGGGCGTATTGTAATTGGGGGAATTGTTTCCCTGGTCGCCGTAGTAGGGCGGACGCGGATCACCCTGATTGTAAGGGCGCTCCGGGTAAGGGCGGCGCGGGCCGTCGGTTTGGGGATATACGGGCGGTGGCTCGCAAGCCACCGTTCCGAGCACCAATGCCGCCAAGCTGATCAATTTCATTTTCAACATATGCTTCAAACTTCAAGAGGGTTTCACAATTCACCCGTCCCGCCTCATTGCGAGCAGATACTTCGAGAGGATAGCGAGTTTCCGGGCTTTGGAAACGGAATAACGCCGGTCGAAGACCTTGAATTTCCCCGTCCGCATTTTTTCGAGCAGGCTGCGGTAGATCTCCGCCATAATCTGCGCGGGCACCAGCGCCTTGCGGTCGATTTCCGGCAGTAGTTTCTCCGCCTCCTCGAAAAGATGCTGCGCGCGCTCCGCCTCGTAGTCCATCAGCGCGAGGAAACGACCGTCATAGACTTTTCCGACGAGGTCGCGCTCGGAGTATTGGAAGCGGATCATGTCGTTGACCGGTAGATAAATGCGCCCGCCCTTCGCGAGATCCTCGCCCACGTCGCGGAGGATGTTGGTAAGTTGGAGGGCGTTGCCGAGCGTGGCGGCGTATTTGTCGGAGTCCTCGTGGACGCAGCCGAAAATCCTCGTGCAAACCAAGCCCACCACACCCGCCACCTTCCAGTTGTATTGGGAAAGCTCGTCCCAGCCCTGAAAAGTCCGCGGCTCCAGATCCATCGCGCAACCCTCGATGATTTCCAAAAGCCACTCCGCCCGGATACCACGCCGCGCCATCATCTCCGCCACCTCGGCACCGAAGGTATCGCCCGCCGGGAAACCACTCCGCAAGCCCTCCTCCCATTTCCCCAAAGCCGCCCGCCGCTGCGCCTTCGGCACCGATACGTCATCCGCCGTGTCGTCCACCGTCCGGCAGAACGCGTAGAACACCGTCATGTCATCGCGCCGATCCTTCGGCAGGATCTGCAGCGCGAAGGCCAGGTTCGACTTCGCCTTGCGGGTGATCTCGGAGGCGGAGGACACGGGAAATCACTTGATGAGGCCCCAGTGCCCGGTGGTGATCGGCCACAGCGAGAAAAGCGCCGGGCCGACGAGGTTGTATTCCTTCACCGTCCCCCAATACCGTGAGTCGAGAGAATTACCGGTGTTATCGCCCATCGCCGCGTATTCGCGGAAACCGTGCTTTGCGCCCTCGCCCTTCAGGCTCAGGACATCGTCCTCGCTCACTAGATAGAGGCGCTGGCTCGCACTCGCATCCGCCAGCTCGTAGCCGTTGTGCTTCTCCTTGAAAGGCGGCTTGCCCTCGATGACTTTCTGGATCCCCGTTTCCTGGGGCTTTTTCCCGTTCACCATCAGATAAGGCGTGCGGATGGAAAGCTTATCGCCCGGCACCCCGACGAGGCGCTTGATGTAGTGCGCTCCCCCGCCCTGCGGCCCGCTGTGTTCCTTGATCCCCTTGATCCCTAGCGTGTCGAACACGAACACTTCCCCGCGCTTCGGCTTGCGGAAATGGTAGGAAAATTTATCCACGAGCACGAGATCACCCGTATCGACGAAACCTTCCATCAGCGTCTGGCCTTTTTTCAGCGTTACCGCCGGTGCGCCGCCGCTGCGGCTCAGGGCTTCGTTCAGCGCCTCGCGCAGACCCGCATCATAGGCCGGATTGGCGGGCGATGGCAGACGTAGCGGCTTTGCGTTCAGGCTGTACAGTTTCGATTTACTGAAGAAGTGAAACCACTGGAAATCCTTCGCATCCGTCACCAGGCCATCGGGCGTTGGCGCCAACCGCACCTGCCGCTCCTCGTCGTTCACCACATGCACATAACTCCTGCCCTTCAGCGCGTATTCCGCCATGCGCACGGGAAAGCTCGGCCAATCCTCCTTTTTCAGCTGGGTTCCCACGATGCCATTGAGCGTCGGCTGCATGGAGCCGGTCGGGATGCGAAAAGGCTGCAGGTAATAGGCACGCAGCCCTAGCGCGATCACGATCGCCACGAACATCACCTCCACGTTTTCTTCCCACCAGGTCTGCGGCTTCTGGCGCGGCAACGCGTTGTCACAGGTCGCGCGGAGCTGCTTCGACGCCTCGTCCACCTTCGCCTTGTCCTTCGCCTTCACGGCGTTGAGCAAATCCGTCCGGCGGGATTCGATCTCTGCCACCCGGTCGGCGGTCAGTAGGTCGCGTTTATAATCCACGAACTTGCTCGCCCCCTTCGCAAGGAGCTTCGCGTTCTTCTTCCAGGCAGGCTCGAACATATCCGCAGACTCTGACGCTGCCTACCGAACCATGCAAGCCCTATGGACTGAGGAAAAAAGCAGAGCCATCCAGCTAGGGAGAAAGTCGAACGTGCGAATCTTTTGAGTCCCGGCAGGGACGGCCCGAGAGTAGCCGGGGGTGGAGTGAAACGGGAACCCCCGGACATATCGCGCATGCATTTACGGG
>Ga0247835_1001374_pt1 | contig 30213 bp, 38 predicted proteins | sample LaCtaG_3_FD_189912 | JGI IMG/M metagenome (GOLD analysis project Ga0247835, IMG submission 189912) | Freshwater microbial communities from meromictic Lake La Cruz, Castile-La Mancha, Spain - LaCruzMarch2015_13.5m | ecosystem: Environmental > Aquatic > Freshwater > Lake | place: Spain: Castile-La... | reverse complement strand
CGCCGCGCGTTCCCACGTCGTGAAAAAGCCAACGCCATCGCACCAAGCAGACCAGCAATGGCCAAATCCCCTCCGCACGCATTCATACCCTGCCAACAGCGCGGAGCTGTGAGATATCCGGGCTAGTGTGGTAAGTATTCGGTTAAGCGATCGCGCAAAGTGCAACGCCATCAATCGCTTCTAAGCCAAATGTTAACCATGGCCCGGCATGCTGCGGATCCGATCGGTTCCGAGTTTCAGGTCTGGCCATGCGCTGGCTGCGTTTGTTCTTGTTGGTTTTCCTGTTGCCGCTGGCGGTTTCCGCCTGCGCGCTCAATGCCCGTCCCGCGACCTATTTCGTCGAGACCAAGGGCCCCTACGCCCTCGATACCGGCGACGTCGTTCGCGTCACCGTCTACGGCGAAGCTGAACTCACCAAGAGCTATCGCGTCGACGACAATGGCAGCCTCGCCCTGCCGCTGATCGGCGCTGTCAAGGTTCGCGGCAAGACCACTCAGATGGCGGCCGCCGCCATCACCGCCGCCCTCGCCGCCGGCTATATCCGCGAGCCCAGCGTCGCCGTCGAGATCGAGACCTATCGGCCGTTCTACATCCAGGGCGCGGTCAGGAACGGCGGCCAGTTCCCCTATGTCTACGGGATGAGCATCCGCGCCGCGATCAGCACCGCCGGCGGCTTCTCCGACACTGCTGACCGCTCCAAGGCCATCCTCTACCGCCGCCAGGGCGAGGAGATGGTGAAGGGATCGGTCAACCTCGACTTCCCCGTCTTCCCCGGCGACACCATCGTCATATCGGAGCGGTGGCTGTAGCCAACACTCCATTCACCATCGCCACAACCCGCCCGGTGCCGGCAACTCTTCGGCAACTCCCGCCCGCGTAAGCCGGTGGCATGAGCGAGCCACTTCGTATCCTCCAGATCCTTCGCGCCCCCGTCGGCGGGCTGTTCCGTCACGTCCAGGACCTGACGCGCGAACTCAGCAACCGCGGCCATCAGGTGGGCATCGTCGCAGACAGCCTCCACACCGATGCGCTGAGCGAAGAGCGGCTGGATCGCCTCCGCCCCTTCGCCCCGCTCGGCATCCACTCGCTGCCGATCCCGCGCATGTTCGGCCCCGATGACATCTTCTCGGCGCTGAAAGTCCGCCGGCTCGCCGATGCGCTTGAGGTCGACGTGCTGCATGGCCACGGCGCCAAGGGCGGCCTCAATGCCCGCCTCGCCCGTATCGGGGCCCGCTCGCGCGTCGCTCTCTACACCCCGCATGGCGGCGTGCTGAACTATGCCGCAGGCTCCATCGCCGGCCGCGCTTTCCGCCAGGTCGAGCACTTGCTGGCAGCGGCCACCGACGGCATCGTGTTCGAGAGCGCCTTCGCGCAGGCCGCCTATATCGACCAGATCGCCGCGCCGCGCTGCCCTGCCCCAGTGATCCACAACGGCCTGACGCCCGACGAATTCGAGCCCATCATCCCCGCCCCCGATGCCGCCGATTTCGTCTTCATCGGCGAGTTCCGCGCGGTCAAAGGCATCGACTACCTGCTCGACGCCCTCGCCCCGCTCCGCGCCCCCAACGGTCGCCCCGCCACCCTCGTCATGGCCGGCGGCGGCCCCGATCTCGACGCGGTAAAGGCCCGGATCGCCCGCCTCGGCCTCGAGTCACGCGTCACCCTCGTCGGGGTAAAGCCAGCCCGCCCGACCCTGCACCTTGGCCGCTGCGCGGTCGTCCCCTCGCTCGCCGAGTCGCTGCCCTACGTCATCCTCGAGGCCGCCTCGGCCAATCGCCCCGTCATCGCCACCGATGTCGGCGGCATCAGCGAGATCTTCGGCCCGACGGTGCAGAGCCTCGTTCCCGCCGCCGACGCGATGGCTCTCGGCCGCGCCATGCGGGGCTTCCTCGACGATCCTGACGCTGCCGCCCGCGAAGCCGCCACCCGTCTCGCGCACATCCGAGCCGGCTTCTCGGTTGCCCACATGACCGACCGCATTGAAGCGCTCTACCGCGAAGCGCTGGCCGCCCGTCGCCGTCGCGGCACCGCCGCCACCCACTCCTCACTCTCCACCCGATAGACCAGAGCCCCGGCAGATCATGTTTCATCTCGATCCCAAGCAGGCTGTCCTCGACCACGTTGCCCAGCCGGCCAAGCCCGCCGCGCCGAATACGCTCAACGACCTCGCGGCCATGGTCGCCGATCAGCCCCATGAGCGCGCCTACTCGGCCACCGTCACCACCGGCATCGCCCAGGCGGCGGAAATCGCCCTGCTCACCGTCACCGGCCTCGTCGTCTTCGGGCTGAACGGTGGCGACACGCTGCTCAGCGCGCTGACGACGCTGGGCCTCGTGGCGGTCGCCGAAGTGTTCATCGCCCGCTGGGGCATGCACGGCGTCGCTGCCTACCGCCTTCGCCTCGAGCAGTTCGCCCGGGTGGCCGCCAGCTGGACCGCCGCCTTCGTCGTGCTCGGCGCGCTGGTGCTGCTGTTCGACCGCAGCGAAGCGCTGTCCCGCTCCTGGATCGCCGCCTTCTGGGCCGTCGGTCTCGTCGTCATCCTCGGCTGGCGCGCCGCGCTGCACCTGCTGGTGAGCAGTTGGACCAAAGCCGGAAAGTTCCGCCGCCGCACCGTCATCGTCGGTGGCGGCAAGGATGCGGAGTCGCTGATCGCCTCGATCGACACCATCGGCAAGGACGATATCCAGCTGATCGGCGTCTTCGACGACCGCAACGACGATCGCTCGCCCGAGTCCGTCGCCAGCGTCGCCAAGCTCGGCGGCGTCGCCGAACTCATCGAGTTTGCCCGTCGCACGCGGGTCGATCTCGTGCTCGTCTCGATGCCGCTGTTCGCCGAGCACCGCGTGCTCGACATGCTGCGCCAGCTCTGGGTGCTGCCGGTCGATATCCGGCTCTCGGCCCACATGAGCAAACTCAAGTTCACCCGCAAGGCCTACAGCTACATCGGCGGCATCCCGGTCTTCGACATGGCCGACCGGCCGATCTCTGACTGGAACCTCGTGTTCAAGTGGCTGTTCGACAAGCTCGTCGCTGTCACGGCGCTGATCCTGCTGTCGCCGGTGATGATCGGCACCGCCATCGCCATCAAGCTCGACAGCCCCGGCCCGGTGTTCTTCCGGCAGAAGCGCCACGGCTTCAACAACCAGCTGATCGACATGTGGAAGTTCCGCTCGATGCGCACCGACACGCTCGATGCCACCGCCGCCAAGCTGGTCACCAAGGACGATCCGCGCGTCACCAAGGTCGGGAAATTCATCCGCAAGACCTCGATCGACGAGCTGCCGCAGCTGTTCAACGTGCTGATGGGCGAACTCTCCATCGTCGGGCCGCGCCCGCACGCCCTCGCCGCCAAGGCCGACAACAAGCTCTACTACGACGCCGTCGAAGGCTATTTTGCCCGCCACCGGGTGAAGCCCGGCATGACCGGCTGGGCCCAGGTCCACGGCTGGCGCGGCGAAACCGACACGGTCGAAAAGATCATGCAGCGCGTCAACCACGACCTCTACTACATCGAGAACTGGTCGCTCTGGCTCGACCTGAAGATTGTGCTGTTGACGCCGATCTCGCTCATCACCAAACGCCAGAACGCGTTCTGAGTGTTCCGCATGGGCCACCAAGCTCGCACCACCCCCAACGCTGCTCCAAAATGACCTCCATAGCCGCCCCCTCCACCAGCTTTGCTAGTCCCCCTCCCCCGTGCTTCGCAAAGGTGAGGATCCGGCCGTGACGCCGTACGTGGCCACATCGGGATCTTCCCCCGTGACAACGGGGGAAGGGGACCATCCGAAGGATGGCGAAGGGGGCGCTCACGCCCGCCTCCATCGCGGTAGCAAGATCAGCTCCCCCGGCGCCCCCTGGCTCCGGGCCCGCGCCGAATCGCTCCTCCACGCCCTCGTCGCCCTGTGGATCTTCTGCGGCGGCCTGGTCATCACCGAGCCCTCGCCCTACGAGTTCGCCTTCCTGCTCGTCCTCGGCGTCTCGCTGTTCGCCGGCTTCGCCTTCCACCGCCGCACCCTCGGCCTCTTCGTCCTGCTTGCCGCCTTCGTCCCCTTCGCGCTCATTGCCGCGTTCCAGGTCCGCTACAACGGCCTCGTCGACTCTCTCATCTACCAGGCCGTGACGATCTTCCTGTTCTTCACCGCCTGGTGGGTCGCCAACTACGTCGCCGAGGATCCCGAGCCGCGCATGCGCCTGATCTTCGGCGCGTACCTCGCCACCGCGCTCCTCTCCGCCATCCTCGGCACGCTGGGCTATTTCGGCATCGGCCACGACCTCTTCACCCGCTACGACCGCGCCAAGGCCTTCTTCAACGATCCCAACGTCTACGGCCCCTTCCTCGTCCTCCCGGCAATGGTCGCCCTGCAGCGCGTCTTTACAGGCGACCCGAAGCGCATCGCCTGGAACATCGCCGCCTACGGCATCCTCACCATCGGCGTGTTCATGAGTTTTTCCCGCGCTGCCTGGGGCCATATCGCCATTTCCAGCCTCATCGTCTTCGTGCTGGTTTTCGCGCTCGAGGCGAAGGCGCGGCACAAGGTGCGCATGCTGACCCTGTCGCTCGTCGGAGCCCTCGCGCTGGTGGTCGCCATCGGCGGCGCGCTGAGCATCCCCAGCCTCAGCGCCTTCATCGAACTCCGCACCCAGTCGCAAAACTACGATACCGGCGAGTCGGGCCGCTTCGGCCGGCAGGGCTATGCCTTCGACCTGGCGCTGCAGAATCCGCTCGGCCTCGGCCCGCTGGAGTTCCGCAACCTCCGCGTCAAGGAGGAGCCGCACAACACCTATGTCAACGTGCTGCACGCCTATGGCTGGGGCGGCGGGCTGGCGCTCATCCTGTTCGTCGGCGTCACGATCTGGCGCGGCGCCACCTTCCTCGCCCGCCCCGGCCCGCTCCGGCCACTGCTGATCCCGCTCGTCGCGGTGTTCGTGCCGCTCTCGGCCGAAGCCGCCATCATCGATGTCGATCACTGGCGCCACTTCTTCCTCGTCGGCGGCCTGATCTGGGGCGTCACCGCTGCATGGCAGCCAGCCACGCGATCGGCCTTGCCTAGGTCAGCAGCGATGTCGCAAGGTGTCGCAAAATCGTCGTGAGGCGCGAGATGACTCCCGAAGACCGGTCGATGCAGGCAGTGCTCTCCTACACCGAGGATCTCCCGCGCCTCAGCTACAGCCCCGGCGAGACGCTGATCGCCGAAGGCCCCAGTTCCGGCCTCCTCTACATCCTCATCGATGGCGCCGTGGAAATCCTGCGCGGCGATGTCCGCGTCGCGCTGGTGAGCGAGCCCGGTGCGGTGTTCGGCGAAATCTCCGCCCTGCTCGGCCGCGACCACACCGCCACGGTCCGCGCCATCGAGCCGATCGTCGTGCACCGCATCGAGAACGCCGAAGCCTTCCTGCAGCAGCGCCCCGGCATCGTCTTCCACGTCGCCCGCATCCTCGCCAACCGCCTGATCGACGCCACGACGTATCTCGCCGACATCAAGCACCAGTTCGCCGACCGCTCGGATCATCTCGGCATGGTCGACGAAGTGCTGGAAGCGCTGGTCAACCAGCAGGCGCCAGCCGCGCCGATGGGTTCGGCGCTGAAGGACGACCCGCGGCTGTAGGCCCCTCCACGCCGGCCGGCCCCCACGCCCTAGGACTATGTGTGGGGGCAGTCACCAGTGCGAGGTGTGCGGCTGTTTGATTTAGCCGCGATCCTGTCGCGAAAAAGGGCATCCCCGCCCTAAGCGGAAATGCCCTTCAACATTCTTGCGCCGTTCCTTTAGAACGATATCTTCAAGCCCGCCAACACCGTGACCGTCGGCGACGAAACGAAGTCGCCGCCGACTTCCTCAATCCATTCGAAGGTGTTCTGATAGCGCACCTCGCCGAGAAGCGATATATCCTCGGTAACTGCTGCGCTGGCGCCGGCTATAAGCTGGTAGCCGAGGCCTGAACCTTCAATGTCGAGGTTAGGAGAGGGCTGATCCTCAAAGTACCAGATCATGCCGAGGCCGGCCGCTGCATATATGCTGAAACTGTCGCTAAAGGGGATCGTGTACTTGGCGTTGGCCATCAGGCTCGTTGTCGACCCGTCTCTTCCGCTTTCGGTCTCAGCGACCTTATAGAGCGCGTCGGCTTCAAGCGACAACCCCTCAAGGACTACCACGCCGAGCGTCGCGGCCGCTGCATAGCCTCCATCAAAATCGGTACTTCCGGGATCCGGATCATCCGAAACATCGCCATACTCCACAGTGCGCTCTAGCACCACGCCGCCCAGCAGTTGCATATAGATGCCGCTGTCGACAAAGCTCGTATCGACCGCTTCGGGCGTTTCGATGATCAGGTCGGCCGCGACGGAAGCACTCGACCACGAAATCAGCGCGGCCGATGCGACAAGAATAGCAAGCTTCATCAATACCCCTGGATGTTCGAAGAACCCTTTCTTCCAGCGATACGGCCTGCCGTCAGCTTGCTCAAGAGGTGACGCTGCGGGGTGCCTGCCATCGTACGCATTTGTGCGCGTGTTGCCGGTATGCAACTGACCGGGACGCAAGTCGACCACCGCTTGCACCCCGACGGGCTGATGCTGCAGGCGCGACGCAGACTGAGGTCGCCTAGAGGCTGGGCAGACCGCACTCCTATATCGCGAAAGTTGAGGGCGAGGAGCGAAGGCTGGATGTTATCGAGCTTGTAGAGCTAGGCGATCCCATCGAACTGGACCTGGATGCTACTTTGTCAGACGAACTGAGGAGGGTGTGAGGCGCCTCTTCGAGCAGATTAATTCGGCAAGACGGGAGGGCGATGAACTCTGGTGGGCGCACAGCGCACGATTTGACCCAGACGCTAGGGCGACGAGGGAGTAGCTCTAGTCAGGGCAGGACAGGTAGTCCGCTACGAAGCCCTCGTAACGTACTGACACACCCATCACACAGCCCCACGCCCTAACCTCGGGCGTAGGGCCTACGCCCCCGGCACCCGCTCCGGAAACGCGTACATCTCCTCCGGCTCGGCCCCCTCAACCCCAAACTCCAGCGTCCCGGCGCCCTCGAACGAGAACCACGCCGCTTTCCGCAGTTCCGTATCCACCGCGATATGCGTCGGCACGTCCCCCGTCTGCTTGCCCGGGTTGAACACCCAGGTCTTCCCCATCCGCGACGCCCACGAGCCGCCGCGCGCGAACGGCGCCTCATGCACATGCCCGCCGAACACCAGCTCCGGCTGGTACTCGGCAATCCACGCCGAGAGTTCCGCATCGCCATACGACCGAGAGCCCGACCAGCTCACCGGCACCCCGGCCGGCGGCGCGTGGTAGACCCAGAACCAGCGCTCGCCCCGCCGCGCCGCCCCGTCCTTCAGCTGCCGACCGATGGCGTTCTTGGCGATCGATCCATCCCACCACGGGCAGATCGAAAAGCTCACCCCATCGACCTCGATCGTATCATTGTCCGCGTGCGCCGCCGCCGAGCGCACATAGGGCACCCAGCGGGCATACTTCTCGCCGTTCGAATAGACGTGGTTGAGGTCGTGGTTGCCAGAGCAGACCATCAGCCGGGTCAGCCCGCGCAACCGTTCGAGATATTTCAGCACCACCACCATCTGCGCCGACGGCGTCACGAACGAGCCGCCATCCAGCAGGTCGCCGGCGATGATCACAAGGTCATAGCGCGGCGCCATCTGCACCAGCCAGTCGAACTGTGGCAGCGCGTAGTGCAGGTCGGCAACGGCAAGGATGCGCATGCGGCGCCCGTCCCCCCGTTTGGCGTCAGCGGCTGAGATATTTCCGCGCCATTGCCGCCGTGTCCAGCGCAAAGCGCTCGGCATGCCGCTGCGCCAGCGCCGTCTCGCCATGCGAGCCGATCCAGGCCAGCAGCGCCATGCGCCGCAGCAGGATCATCGCATCGATCATCCTGATATCCTCGGGCTTCAGCGCCCGCACCTCGAGGTACCCCGCAAGCCACGCCCGGATCAGCGCCGGCACCTGCGGCGAAGTCTCGATGAAGCTGAGGCTGGCCGCGAGGTCGTAGAGGAACCAGCCATAGCCGGAATCGTCGAAATCGAGCAGCAGCACCTCGCCCGTATCGACCAGCAGGTTGGCGAGCCGCATGTCGGCATGAATCAGCCCGAACTTGTCGATATCGGTGCCATAGGCCCGCAGGTCCTCGCGCAGCCGCCCGTCGAGCGCTTCCAGCACCTCGGCGGTCTCACCCTCGGCATGCGGCGCCTTCCGCCAGTTGCCCCACGGCCCATCGGAATCGAGAATGCCCGCCGCATCCCAGATCGGCCGCACGAACTTCTCTGGCTGCGTCCACTCGCTCACATGCTTGTGCAGCGTCGCCGCATAGCGCCCGAGCGTGTTGAAGAGCGCGGTGAGATCGCCCTCCTCGCTCGGCGCTTCGCCCCGCTCGAACGCGAACAGCGCGGCGAACCGGTCCGGTGCCACTTCCTGCACGATCTCGCCATCCGCCCCGGGAATCGGCCGCGGCACCGGAATGTCGGTCTGGTCGGTGATTGCCTCGAGCCACGCCAGCTCGCTACCGATCGCGGTGCGCGACTGGTAGCGCGCCCGGTGGAGCCGCAAGGCGAATCGCAATCCGCCCGGCGCTTCAACGCGAAACGTGTGGTTCTCGCTGAGGTTGATCAGCGCCACCTCGCCGCCTTTGGCCTGGGGCCAGCGGGCAAGGTTTTCCTTGATCAGAGCGAGTTCGGCCGGGACCGGATCGCTGGGGGCACTATCCAATCGATCTGTCCTTCAAGGCTTACTTCTGACTTTGGGGGAAATGGTCGGAGTGACAGGATTTGAACCTGCGACCCTTTGTCCCCCAGACAAATGCGCTACCAGGCTGCGCTACACCCCGACTGTGCGAACCCCTACTGAAGCGCGGCTTTTGAGGCAAGCGGCTTTTTCAGGGCAAGGCGGCCGAAAGCGGAAATAGCGGATGATGGCGACCGAAAGCCCCACCGGAATCCCCACCGCCGACCTCGCCATACGGTCCTGCACTTTCAGCATCGTTAACCGCAACTTACTGCACTGGTAGCAATTATTTCAAATTTGTGACTTCCTGTACTGAACTTGTGAGCAGTGAAGTTGGGCAGCAGGGCTGACCAGATCAGTCATGCCCCCAACTCCAGCGATGTTGTTGCGGTGAGTACGTTGGAGGTCGCCTTGAGGTCTGTCCGTCGCCGCCCGAGATTGGCGAGAACCACCGAGGCCGTCATGCGGTTCGTTGAAGACGAGGTGGCGAGGGTTCTGGCTGCCGATCCCGGCGTCGCGGCCGCCCGCCAGCGCGCCATGCGCCGTGCCGGCCGTGCCACGGCCAGAAGCATTGCTCCCGGCCTCGCCGCCCTGCACTGAGCCCAGGCGGCATCACCGCTTGGTCGGAGTCGTCACCAGGCCGGACAATATCCTGCCAACCAGCGACCGTTCCGCCGCACCCGATACCTGCCGGCTGAGTTCGCTCACCAGCCCCGACGTTTCGTCCAGCCGCTGCGACAGCAGTGTCGCCAGCCGCAGCGTGATGTCCGGATGCCGCTGCAGCACCCGCATGGCGTCGGCGACGACACGGACCTTGGAGTTGGTCTCCGCCCGCACCGTAGCGCTGTGCGGACGCTTCAGCAGCAGCCCCATCTCGCCGATCAGCGAATCGTGCTGGTCGATCGTGGCGATCTTGACCCCATTGCGCTCCACCGCCAGTTGCCCTGCCTCCAGCACATAAAGGTCGCTGCCGATCTCGCCCTGCGTGATCAGCACGTCGCCGATCTCGAGGTCAAGGATCGGCGCCGAATAGGTGAGGAGGAACATGCTGGTCATCGCGCGCCCCGGACAGTTGCGGGCGAACCTTAGCGCTCCACCCCGACGGCCGAAAGCCGCCTTACGCCATGAGGTCGGTCACTTTCATGGCCGCGGCGCGAACGGCATCGGCTGGCGCAAGCCCGACAAGAAGGCCCCGCTGCCCGCCATTGATCAGCACCTCCTCGTACAGCTCCGCCGTCTCGTCGATCGCCGTCGGCACGGCCCTGCGTTGCCCGAAGGGGCTGATACCGCCCACCTTGAAGCCGGTGAGCCGCTCGGCGACGGGCGGCTTCATCATGTTGGCCGACTTGCCGCCGAACGCCGCCGCGAGCTTCTTCATGCTGACCTCGCCGTCCGATGGCACCACCACGCAGACCGGCTTGTCATCCACCTCCGCCATCAGCGTCTTGAACACCTGCGCCGGGTCACGCCCCAGCGCCTCGGCCGCCTGCAGCCCGATGCGGGGCGCATCCGGATCGTAGCCATAGGGGTATGGCGTGAAGGCGATCCCCGCCTTGCTCAGCATCAGTGTAGCGGCAGTAGTTCTGGACATGTCGAACGCCTAGCTCTGGAGGTTAGTGATTTCCACTAGTTTTCGACGTGCCTACAGTCACAAACGACAAGCATCTGCACGCAATTTACGGATTCGCCAGCTTCCCTGTGGCAACCCTGTGGCACGTACGCCAGAAGGCGATGACGAAGGGACGCGCAGCAGAATGGAATGTGCAGTTGCCTACCCACTGACTGGCCCCCCCTCGTCAACAGCGGGCACCCTCCCCTGCGCAGGAGGCGCGTAGTCTCTTGCGCATGGATCTTCTCAAGCCCCTTTCTGCCGATGCCCTGGCGAGCCGCAAGGCGCTCGCCGAGGCCTACGCCCCGATCATCCGCGGCTTCCTGCTGCCCTGCGCCGCCTACTACACCTTTGTCACCTGGGGCCACTGGCGCGACGAGACCGGCCTGCAGTTTGTCGTTCTCGGCGGCTTGAGCGCAATGACCGTGCTGGTCTGCCTGCTGATGTGGCGCTGGCTGACAAACAGGCGCTCCATCAGCCTGGGCCAGGTGGAACTCGTCGGCCTCACCGCGAACCTGCTGATTTACGCCAACGTCGCGCTCTACCTGTACCTGAATTTCCAGGAGCCGAAGCTCATCTACTTTGTCCTCATGGCAGTGGCCTTCTCCACCTCGGGCGCGACCTTCCGCGTCATTGCCGTGTCGGTCGGGCTGTCGATGGCCACGCTGTTCTGGTTCGCCTCGACCGTCTCCCCCTCGACGTTGGAGCAATACCTCTCGATCGGCGTCGCCGCCTCGGTGGTCGCCATCGGCATGTCCTACCTGCTGCGCAAGGCGCTGCGCCAGCAGGTCAGCGCGCGCCTCAAGGCCGACGCACTCACCGAGCACGCACAGTATCTCGCCGCTACCGACATGCTGACCTCGCTCCCCAGCCGCCGCCAGATGTTCGACGAGATCGACGCGCAGGTGCGCAGCGGACGACCGTTCTGGCTCGGCCTCATCGATCTCGATGGCTTCAAGGCCATCAACGACGCCTATGGCCACGCTCTCGGCGACGAACTGCTCGAAGCGGTCGCCGCGCGGATACGAAAACTGCTCTCGGCGCAGACCCGCTTCGGGCGCCTGGGCGGCGACGAGTTCGCCTGGCTTCTCCCCGGCGAGTTGTCCCGCGCCGAGGTCGAGGAAGCGGCCCGCGATCTCATCATGACGATTTCCCAGCCCTACCTGGTCGGCGGTCGTCAGGTCTGCGTCGGCGCCACCATCGGTTTCTGCCACAGCCCGACCATGGCGCGCGGCAGCGCCGAGGTCTACGAAAACGCCGACTACGCGCTCTACGCCGCCAAGGACAGCAAGCGCGGCGACGTGCTGGTGTTCTCGGCCGGCCACCAGTTGGCCATGTCCGACACCTCGGCGCTCGAGCGCGCCCTGCGCGAGGCCGACATCGAGGCCGAGTTCCGCGTACAGTTCCAGCCCCAATACTCGATCGCCAGCGGGCGGATCGTCGGCTTCGAGGCCCTGGCGCGCTGGAACAGCCCGGCATTGGGACAGGTGGCGCCCGATGTGTTCATCCCAGCGGCCGAGCGCTCGGGAAAAATCATCGAGCTCACCCCCGCCCTCCTCAAGAAGGCACTGGCCGACGCCGCCTTCTGGCCCGAGGATGTGCGCCTGTCCTTCAACCTGTCCGCCAACGATCTGGCCGACCCGTCAATGGCCCCGTCGCTGCTGTCGGCGATAGCGGCGTCAGGGCTGTCGCCGGCGCGCGTCAAGTTCGAGATCACCGAAACCAGTGTCATGCGCGACGTGGCGCGGTCCAAGGCCGTGCTCGAGCGCCTCGCCGCCGCCGGCTGCTCGATCGCGCTCGACGATTTCGGCAGCGGCTATTCGAGCTTCGGCTACCTGAACCAGCTGCCGCTCGACACCCTCAAGATCGACCGCAGCTTCATGCGGCAGATCACCACCAGCCCGATCTCGCAGGAGATCGTCGCCGGCATGCTGCGCCTTAGCCTGGCCCTGGGCCTGACCTGCGTCCTCGAGGGCGTCGAGACCGATGAAGAACTGGCCATCCTCCGCCCGCTCGGCGCCGACGTGATCCAGGGCTACCTCTTCGGCCGCCCGATGGATGCGAACCAAATTCCGGCGCTTTTAGCCTGGGCGCCAACCGACACGACCTCTATGGCACAGAGCGCCTTCGCCCGCTGAGGCCTGCCGACATCGTCATGCCCCCCGCCGACACCACCTGCCCCTTGGGGGGCAGTGCACCATGTGGCGCAAGGTGGCGTTGCGAAGCGAGAAAGGGTTAGCAGTCGCAACGCGCCGCCATCGGAACGAATTGCGCCCCCCAGCCCGAGATCCCGTGTGCGGATCACTGTAGGCCAGGGAAGGCGGGGCTTCGCCCGAAGTCTACGTCGCCCTCCATGGTAAAGCACAGGCACCGAGCGCCGCCGAACCCCAAAAGATAGTGGTGCTGCGGTATCTCAAGGATGGCACGAAGAAGCGCGGTTACATTCGGAACCAATACCTGGACGGAGAAGCTCACCTCTCCAACACATGCGTATGTCACCAGCCCGGACAGTCGCTCTTCATAGGCAACATGCTCCCAAAAATCGATACACTCCTTGGGAGAAGCCCCCGCTTCTTTGGTCTGGCGCGCTCCGGGAACCTGGGCCCAGTTTATCTTGGAACCGGAGAGGGGAAACGAACGCCTAGGCCCTGTTGACATAAGTCGGCATCCATAGCTTTGCGGCGGCGAGTGCCAGGAAGCCAAGGAATGAGACGGCGGTCTTGTCGTATCGGGTTGCTATGCGGCGGAACTGCTTGAGCCGGTTGAACATGCGCTCGACGCGGTTGCGGTCCTTGTAGGCACGGAAGTCGCAGGCGATGGCCTCTCTGCGGTTGGCCTTGGGCGGGATAACCGGCAGAATTCCCTTGAGCAGCAGGCTGGCGCGGACGTCGTCGCTGTCGTAGCCCTTGTCGGCCAGCATCAGCTTGGGCTTGGCGACAGGCAAGGCGATCAGGTCATCGACGGCTTTGTAGTCGGAGGCTTCGCCGCCGGTGAGGACGAAGCCAAGAGGGCGTCCCTGACCGTCTGCACGGGCGTGGATTTTGCTCGTAAAGCCGCCGCGGCTTCGACCAAAACCCTCCTTATGAGTCCCCCTTTTACGCCCGCTGCCTGAGAGTGGCCGCGCACCGTGGTACTGTCGAGCATATGCTGCCAGTTGTCGGTGAGCCCAAGCTCGACCAGCGTTTCCAGCAAGGCGTCCCAGACCCCTTGCTCGGCCCAGCGCCGGAACCGGACATAGACCGAGTTCCACTTGCCATAGCGCTCGTGCATGTCGCGCCAGGGGCAACCGACACGCAACACATAGAGCATTCCGTTCAGAAAGCGGCGGTTGTCCAGGGCTGGCCGAGACCATCGACCACGCTCGGCCGGCAGAAGCGCCCCTACCAGCGCCCACTCCCCATCAGTCAGATCGCCACGCGCCAAAACTGCCTCCTCTGAAAGGAAGCCTTGAATCAGTCACGCAGCGATTTGGGAATCCCTTTTGTCAACAGAGCCTAGACTCGCCCTGTTCACACCAGCGCCGTGATCTTCTTTTTCCGCCAGACGACGTAGTAGTAGGTCGCCTGGAGGAGCAGCAGGGACGAGAAGCTCATGGTGTAGCCGATCCAGACGCCGTCGAGGCCGTAGATATTGCTCAGGATCAGGGCGGCCGGGACCTCGACGCAGAGGATGGCGGCGAGCGACAGGGCCATCGTGATCCAGACGTCGCCCGAGGCGCGCATCACGGCCGAAAAGGTGGAGATGGCGGCCAGCGCAGGCGTGCCGATCATCTGGTCGATATAGACCGAGTTGATGGTGCCAGAGAGGCTCTGCAGGATATTGCTGAGCATCAGCGGCAAGAGGAAGACGAGGAAGCGCTGCCAGAGCGGGCGCGAAAAATCGATCATTTCGGGTAATCCGTATCCCTGACTGTCATGAGCGCCGACCCCGAGGCGAAGGCAGCGCGGGAGGGCTGCGGTAGGGCCACTTCACATCGAAAATGCGATGCTGGCGGGTCTGGGCACGGAGGGGATTTGGCGCTCGACCGTCTCAATACGCCCGCCCCGAACGTCGGTCAACGGGCAGTTAGCATGCTAACGATCACAGAGGCTGATGGGGATGATCGCCAAATGTCATGGCCGATGGCGAGGCGGATCGGCTAGTCTCGCGGCCCATGGATCATCCCGCTTCTTCCGCCCGGAGCCAGTTCTGGCTCGGCGTCACCCTGTTCATTCCGATCGCCATCTCAATTGCCAGCTATGGCGTGGTGTGGGGCGTGCTGGCGGGCCAGAAGGGCATGAGCGTGCTCGAGGTGCTGCTGATGAGCGGGCTGGTGTTTGCCGGGTCGAGCCAGTTCGTCGCCCTCGACAGCTGGACGCCGGGGGCGCTGCCGATTGCGTCGATCGTTGCCGCCACCGCCATCGTCAACCTGCGGATGCTGCTGATGTCGGCGACACTTCGGCCGTTACTGGCCGGCGTCTCGCGACCCAGAGCCTTTGCCGCGGTGTTCTTCGTTTCCGACGAGCAATGGGCGATGACGATGGCGGAGATGCGGAAGGGCGGCGGCAGCGTGGCGTTTCTTGTCGGCACCGGGGTGCTCAGCTGGCTGAGCTGGGTGGGCTCGACGCTGCTGGGCCGGGTGGTCGGCGCCTTCATCGACGATCCGGTGAAATACGGGCTCGACTTCGCCTTCACCGCCACCTTCATCGCGCTGCTGCTGGGCATGTGGAAGGGCCGGACGGATATCGTGCCGTGGCTGGTCGGGGCACTGGCGGCGCTGCTGACGGCAAGCGTCATCGACGGCAAGTGGTACATCATCGTCGGCGGTATCGTCGGCAGCCTCGCCGGGGCGCTGGCCGACCAGTGGAGGGCGCGCCATGTCGCTTGAGGCGCTCCTCACCATCCTCGGCATGGCCGCCGTCACCTACGGTATCCGCGCCGCCGGGATGTTGCTGGCCAACCGGCTGCCGACGCAGGGGTTCGTCGCCAGCTGGATGAAGCATGTGCCGGGGGCGGTGCTCGCGGCGCTGGTGGCCCCCGCCGTGCTGGCCGTTGCGCCGGGCCGCAGTCTCGCCGAGGCGTTCCTGCCGGTCGAGACGGTCGCTGCCGTGGCGGTGACGCTGATCTATGTCGCCAGCCGCAACCTGTTCGCGGCGATGGCGGGTGGGGTGCTGGTGGTGTTCGCGATGCGGATGTGGCTCGGGGCCTGAGCCAGGGAACGCCGGGCCGGTCGCGGCCGTTGCCGCGAGGAGCGTATGGGCCGATCCTCTGCTATGGTGTGCAGCGGAACGAATCCGCGCCGAGGGGGAGGCCGCCATTCAGACGATCACCGGACTGTTCGACACCTATGAGCATGCGCGGCAGGCCGTACGCCTGCTCGATGAGGCCGGCATCCACCGCGCCGATATCAGCCTCGTCTCGCGGGCCAGCGATGACGATGAGCCGGTCGAGGACGAGGTCGCCGAAAGGACCGCGACGGGGGGTGAGATTGGCGCCGGGCTCGGCGCGGCAGGCGGTCTGCTGGCCGGCCTCGGCATTGTCGCCATCCCGGGGTTTGGCGCCGTCGTCGCCAGCGGCTGGCTGGTCGCGACCGCAATCGGTGCCATTGCGGGTGCCGGCGTTGGCGCCGCGACCGGCGGCCTTGTCGCTGCGCTGACCAATGATGACATTCCCGAGGCCGATGCTCAGGTGCTGGCCGAGAACGTACGCCGGGGCGGCGCCATCGTTTCGGCCCGCGTCGACGAGGCGCATGCGGAAGCCGGCATGGCCATATTGCGCCATGCGGGTGGCACCGATATCGCGGGCCGTCGCGACAGCTACGAACGCGAAGGCTGGCAGGGCTACGCGGAACAGCGCGAAGCCGAGGACGCAGCCGCCGATCGCTGACGGCCGCGGCTCGCCTCACGCCGCCTTGAACTGCGCGGCGTGCAATCCGACGTAGTAGTTCAGGTCGTCGTTGGCGAGCCCCAGCCCTTCCATCACCGCCGTCATGAAGGCGACCGGGCTGGTGCCGGCTGCGCTGACGATACGACGATCGGCTACCGCCCCGGCAGTATCGCGGTAGAGCGCGCTGCCGCCGTATCCGGTGGGGTCGAGATAGCCGGCACCGTTCGAAGTGTGGTGCACATCGTCGAGGATGCCGGCACGGGCGGCGGCGAAGGTGGCGTCGCAGATCAGCCCCAGCAGCACACCGTCCTGACGCGTCGCGCGCAGCAGACCGGCGATGTCGGGTGGGTTTTCCGCTTGCCACGCGGTGCCGCCGCAGACGATCACCGCGTCGAAGTCCGCGGGCTTGATGGTCTCGACAGCGAGGTCGGGAGTGACCCGGAGGCCGCCTGACGAGGTCACCGGCTTGCCGCCAGGGGTCGCGTAGGCCGTCTCGACCTTGTAGTAGCTATGGGCGACGGCGTTCAGCAGCGCCGTTTCCCAGTCCGCAAAGCCGTCGGTCAGGATGGTCACGATCTTCGTCATCTGGTGTTCTCCTTGCTCTCGATGGCGACACCCTAGGGGTCGAAAGCACCCGATTTTGTCAGCATCGGTCGGCTAGATGGCGAACCGTTCCGAACGACTGCTGGACCTTATGCAGGCGCTGCGGCGCCGCCGCACGCCGGTCAGCGGCCAGGTGCTGGCCGGTGAGATAGGAGTGTCGCTCCGCTCGCTCTATCGAGACATCGCGACCCTGAAATCGATGGGCGCTGCTATCGACGGAGAGCCGGGGCTGGGCTTCCAGCTCCGCGCCGAACACTTCCTGCCGCCACTCATGTTCACCGACGAGGAGCTGGAGGCAATCGTGCTTGGCCTGCGCAGGCTGATCCACGGCCCGGACAGCGAGATGGCGGCAATGGCGAGCGATGCCTCGGCAAAGATCGCCGCAGTACTGCCCAAGGATCGCCGCGACGAGATGCACTCGATCGGCCTGTTCGTTATCCCGCGCTCGGGGCCGGCGGCGGAGGATAAGGTGCTCGGCACCCTGCGCCGGGCGTTGCGCGAGGAGCGGCAGGTGTGGCTCGCCTATCGCGACAAATCCGGCACGCTCAGCGACCGCACCGTGTGGCCGGTGGCGCTAGGCTATTTCGACCAGCACCAGACGCTGGTTGCGTGGTGCACGCTGCGGCAGGCCTATCGCAGCTTCCGCATCGACGGGATGGATAGGGTGGACCTGCTCGACAGACGGCTGCCCGAGCCGCGACGGACGCTGTTTCATCGCTGGTCGAGCGCCCGGAACCTGCCGGACCTGACATGAGGCGCAGCGCGACGGGTTCAAAATAGCTTGACCTCGGGCATCGGTCATTGAGCGGGGCCGGTCTGGTTGCTAGAAGCAGCCGCTCACCAATAGCCTCCGGAGGCGCCTTGTTCGCGCAAGTTCGCCGGCCCACCGCGGCCCTGCTCATCATCCTCGCAACGCTGCTCGCCCTGGTGCTCGGGTCGCTGCCGGCCAGCGCCAACCCGCGACTGCTCGTCGACATTGATACTGGCGAGGTGCTCTATGCCGAGGAAGCCGGCCAGCCCTGGCACCCGGCGTCGCTGACCAAGATGATGACGGCCTATGTCACCTTCGCCGCCATCAATGCGGGCCGCATCAGCCTCGACGACACCATCAAGGTATCGCGCAACGCCTGGAACCAGGCGCCGTCGAAGTCGGGTCTGGCGGTGGGGTCGGCGATCACGGTGCGGGATGCGCTCTATGTGCTGATCGTCAAATCGGCCAATGACATCGCGGTGGCGCTTGGCGAGAAGATTTCGGGCAGCGAGAAGGAGTTCGTCAGCGAGATGAACAAGATGGCGCAGGCCATGGGCCTGACCGCCACGCATTTCGTCGATCCCAGCGGGCTCAGCGCGGGAGCGCAGGTAACGTCGGCGCGCGATCTGGCCATGCTGGGCCTCTACATCCTCCGCGACTACCCGCAGTATTCCGACATTTTCTCGACCGAGCGGGTGCGGCTGGGCAAGGCGAGCCACGAATCCAACAACGGGCTGCTGGAGCACTTCCAGGGCACGACCGGGATGAAGACCGGCTATATCTGCGCCTCGGGCCTCAACATCGTGGCGACGGTGAAGCGCGACGGGCGCAACCTGATGGTGGTGGTGCTGGGCGGCTCATCGGCGCGCGAGCGCAACGAGATGGCGGCCGAACTGGTGCTGAAGGGCCTTGCCGGCTCGGTCGGCGGCACGGGCAAGAGCGTCGTGCAACTGCAGAATATCGCAGCCGAGCCGTCCAACATGCGGCCGCAGATCTGCGGCAAGCAGGCCAAGCAGTTCATCGCCGAGCGCGAGGCGGCTTTTCCGATGGGACTGAAGGGGCAGCCGAGCTACCTGACTGACAAAATCGACGGCGCCGAATATACCGCGACCGATCTCGGGGTGCTCGTCGATGTCCCGGTGCCCCGGCCGCGTCCGCAATGGGCGCCGGCGGCGGTGGCGCTGGTCGACTAGGACCCGCGCACCACCTCGAAGCGCAGCACGTCGCCGTCCGTCGACACCGTGCAGGCATGGCCGTGCTGGCGGCAGTAGAGCGGGATATCGATCTTTGCCATCGGGTCGGTGGCGAGCACCACCAGCGCCGTTCCCGGCGCGGCGGCCTCGACCCGCTTTTCGAGCTTGAGGACAGGCAGGGGGCATTTCAGCCCCCGGCAGTCAATCGTGTCAGGGGGCAAGCACCAGCACCCAGTAGACGCCATTCACCGAGGCGGGCTCGTAGACGACGCCGAGGCCGGCGCGGCCGACGCCCTGCGTCGCCAGCGCCGACGCATCGGCCGGCACAGCGCGCCAGCCGGAGAACACTTCGGCAAAGGTCGAATAACCGGCCGAGAGACGCATCACCGTGGCGCCGGGCGGCAGCAGCGGCTGGGCGCCCGTCTTGGCATAGTTCTGCGCCAGGGTCTGGGCGGTGGAATCGAGCACCGTGTCGCCGCGTACATCCGTGGCGCCGTTCTGGCGGCGGTAGTCGTTGAGCAGGAACAGGGCCTCGACGCGGTTGAGCTGGGCGCCCGGCCGGTTCATCGGGGCGGTCAGCCCTTCGGACAGTGGGGCACCGCCGCCCATGGAGCAGGCTGCGAGCGCTACGGCGAGACCGCCGGCGAGCGTGAGGCGGAAGAGGTTTCGTGCGGTCATGTCAGGCGATTCCTTCGGGTATGGCCGGGCCCGGAGCGCGGTGAAAGCGGTGGTGACCCCGACGCGATTCGAACGCGTGGCCTCAGGATTAGGAATCCTGCGCTCTATCCGACTGAGCTACGGGGCCGCCTTGCGGCACTGGCCATAGCAAAACAAAGCAAACAATTAAACCCTTCGCGCTCAGAGCTCTGCCATGCGCCAATCGGGCCAGGCCGCGACATAGTGGACGCGGCGGGTATCCCGGGCTGCCTCGCGAAACGGCGCGACCTCCCATTTCCAGCGGAGGCCGGAGCGGGGCATGGGGTAGCCGTGCAGCAGGTCGGCGCTGTCGAGGATGACGCCGTGGCGGTTGAGCACGCGGTAGTCGAGATCGGTGATGAGGGTCACGGGGCAGGGCAGGGCGGCGAGCGTCGACAGGTGGCTGTCGACCACGCGGCGCGCCCTGGCCGGTTCGGCGGCACTGGCCATGGCGCTCAGCACATTCGCCGAGATGACCCAGTCGAGGCCTTCGACGTCGCGGAGGAAGTCGAGCGCCGCGGGATCGGCCGCCGTGGAGAGGTCGCGCCACGCTAGGCGGACGTTAGGATAGCGGGCGATGCGGGCATCGATGCTCGACAGGTGCACGCGGTCGACGAGGAGCACGTGCTCGAAGGTGCGGGCCAGCGATTCGAGCGGCAGGTCGAACAGCGCGCCGGAGCCGAGCACCACGACCGTGCGCCTTACCGGATGGTCATCGATGGTGGTGTCGAGCAGGCCGCGGGCATTGGCGAGGTGCGGCGCCCAGGCGCGCGCCTGGCGGGCGCCAAGCGCCCAGTAGCCGATCGCCGGCCGCAAGTGCGGACGGAAGGCCGGGGGCGTGCGCCGGTAGCTCGCGGCGTAGACGGCTGTTCGGCCAGCATCGGGGGTCGCGCACCTCAGGCGGGGGAATCGCGGCGCCCAGGCGCGGGATTTTGGCGCGCCTCTGCCACGGCAGGGAGAATTTCGCCGCAATTTCATGCAGTTTTGCCTTCGTTGCAACGGGGCGGATTCTTGGGACGGTATGCGGTCAGTCTGTTCGCACTCGTGGCGGGCCTCGCCATGCCTCTAGCAGCACTCGCCTGCGAGGGGCTGGTGAACGGGCCGCAGGGTGTCGTCACTTCGGTTACCGATGGCGATACGGTGATCCTCGACAATGGCCTCGTGGTGCGGCTGGTCGGCATCCAGGCGCCGAAGCTGCCGCGCGGCAGCGATGATTTCGCGGCCTGGCCCAAGAGCGACGAAGCGCGGGCGGCGCTCGAAGCGCTGGTGGGCGGCAAGCAGGTCCGCCTGCGCCATGGCGGCGAGCGGCTCGACCGGCATGGCCGGAGTCTCGGGCAACTGTTCGTCGTGGGCGAGCCGGAACTGTGGGTGCAGCGCCAGATGGTCGCCGACGGCTACGCCCGGGTCTACTCGTTTCCCGACAATCGCTCGTGCATGGCTGATTTGCTGAGCGCGGAGGGTAGGGCGCGCCTCAACCGTCTTGGCATCTGGGGTGATCCCTATTATGCCGTGCGTCGGGCGGACCGGCCCAGCGAACTTTCCGGCCGCTCCGGACATTATGAACTGGTGGAGGGACGGGTGCTGGCGGCCGAACAGGCCGGTGGGCGCGTGTACCTCAATTTTGGTCGAACCTGGAAGACGGACTTCACGGTGGTCATCGACAAGACGGCGCTCGGGCGCTTTGGCAAGGATGGTCTGGACCCGCTCAAGCTCGCCGACGCGCTGGTGCGCGTGCGCGGCTGGGTGGACGACTACGACGGTCCGCGCATCGAAGTGACGCATCCCGAGCAGATCGAGGTCCTCGCTACCCGATGAGCACGTTCAACCCCACCAAGGCGCTCGGCGCCGCAACCGCGGCGTCGCTGTTCGCGCTGCTCGCGGCCTGCTCCAGCTTCGGGCCATCGGTCGATGTGGCGCGCACGCAGGATCGCGGCGCGCCGGCCGTCGTCAGCGTGGACCCCGAAGAGGATGCGATCGGGGCGCGCGAGCATCCGCGCATCGTTGCCTCCTATGGCGGCATCTATGCGGACCGGCGGGCCGAGATCATGCTGGCGCGGATCGTCGGGCGGCTGCTGGCCGCGGCCGACCAGCCGAACCAGGCCTTCACCGTCACCATTCTCGATACCGCCGAGGTCAACGCCTTCGCGCTGCCGGGTGGCTATGTCTATGTGACGCGCGGACTGCTGGCGCTGGCTTCCGATACGTCGGAGATCGCCGCGGTGCTGGCGCACGAGATCGCTCACGTGACGCTCAGGCACGCGCGGGCCCGCACCAACAAGCAGCGCGAGAGCGAGATCGTCGACAAGGTGGTGTCGGGGGTGTTCGGCTCCAACGTCGATACCGACCAGGCGGCGAACCGCAACAAGATGCAGCTTGCCGCCTTCAGCCAAGCACAGGAACTGTCGGCCGACAAGGAAGGCATCATGACCTCCGGCAAGGCGGGCTTCGACCCGCATGCGGCGGCCCGCTTCCTCGGCGCCATGGGGCGGTTTGCCCAGTACAGCCAGGGCGACGTGGATCTCGCCGACGACTTCCTGTCGTCGCACCCCTCGACGCCCGACCGCATCCAGAAGGCCATCGAGACGGCGCGATCGTTCTTCGGCGCACCGGGGCTCGGCGAGACCGATCGCGACGGCTATCTGGGCGGCATTGACGGCCTGGCCTTCGGCGACAGCCCGAGCCAGGGCGCGGTGGTGGGCAAGCGCTACATCAACCCGACGCTCAAGTTCACCTTCTCGGTCCCCTCCAACTACTCGCTGCAGATCTCGAAGGGCGCGGTGGTGGGCGTGGCTGGCGAGGGCGAGGCCGTGCGCTTCGACAGCGCCGAAGTGCCCAAGACCATGCCGCTCGAGGATTACCTCAAGTCGGGCTGGATTGCCGGGCTGCAGCCCGCCTCGGTGAAGCGCGAGAACACCAACGGCTTCGAGATGGCATCGGGCGTCGCGGTGACGCCGCAGTGGAACTTCCGCGTTGCCGTGGTGCGGCTCGATGGACGGGTCTATCGGTTCATCTTCGCGGCGAAGTTCGACAGCCCCGGTTTCACCCGGGCGGCTGAAGAGACCCTGAAGAGCTTCAGGACCGCGTCGCAGCGCGATCTCGGTTCGGTGAAGCGGCTGGTGATCCGCACGGTCACCGCCGGCAGTGTCGATTCCGCTGATTCGCTGGCTCGCCGCATGGCCGGGCTCAGTCGCGGCACCGACCTGTTCTACATTCTCAACAACCTCTATCCCGGCGACACGCTGGTCACCGGGCAGAAGTACAAGATCGTCGCGGTGGAGTAAGCACCGCGACGCGCCCGGCTTCAGTTGGCGGGCGACAGCCAGTTGGCGACGAAGTAGCCGGCGGTGGCCGTGCTGGCCGTCAGGAAGATGCCCCAGCAGACGTCGATCAGGCTGAGCGATACTGGCCAGTTCTTCAGCGTCGCCAGGTTGGTGAAATCGTAGGTGCCGTAGGCAACGAGCCCCAGCAGTGCGCCCGCACCCAGCGCTATCAGCCAGTTCTGTTGATTGAGGGCTGGAAGCACCGCAAAAACCACCACGCCCACCACGTAAACCAGATAGAATACCGCTGCGACCCACAGATTGGGCGGGTCGGCCAGCATGTCGCCAAGGGCAGGCCGGTAGATCAGCGGCACCATGGTGGTCAGCCAGATGATGTCCATCACAAGCATGGCGGCGGCAGAGCCAAGATAGGCGGTTACGAAGGCGGGCATGGGGTTCTCCATTGGTTGGTTCAGCAACGGTGCGCCGGCACGCTATGTTTCGGCCAAACAACGATATTTTGTTGCGTCCTGAAACAAACACCCCACCTGCAACGTAGCTGACACGATAAAGCAGCGGGGAACAGCGTGCGACTTATTTCGGACAGGCCAGCAGGCGGACGGCGGATCGCGGTAGTTGGAGCGGGCGTCGCCGGGCTATCCGCCGCCTGGCTCCTGAGCCGAAACCACGAAGTGGTGCTCTACGAGCGGAACCCGTGGTTGGGCGGTCACGCCAATACGGTCGACGTGGAATGCCCCGAAGGGCCGGTGGGGGTCGATACCGGCTTCATCGTCTTCAACCCGGGCAACTACCCCAATTTCACCGCGTTGCTCGAGCACCTCAAGGTGTCGACGGTGAATACCGACATGTCGCTGGGCGTGTCGGTGGATGACGGGCGGCTCGAGTATTCGTCGCTGCTCCAGGGCCTCTTCGGCCAGCCGACCAACCTGTTCAGGCCGCGCTTCCTGCGCATGCTGCTTGATATCCTCAAGTTCTACGGCGAGGCCGGCCGGCTGCGTGACGACGAGATCGACGGGATCAGCCTCGGGCAGTTCCTCGATCGCCGCGGCTATTCGCAAGCGCTGATCGACGAGCACGTGCTGCCGATGTGCGCCGCCATCTGGTCGACCAGCTCGGCCCAGATTCGCGACTACCCGATGCGGTCATTCCTGCGGTTCTTTTCTAGCCACGGGCTGCTGCAGGTCTTCAACCGCAAGCAGTGGCGCACCGTGAAGGGCGGCAGCCGCTCCTATGTGGATGCACTGCGGCTGGAGATGGCCGGTCACGTCCGTATTCGCGGTGCCGCGGAGCGGGTCACCCGCACCGGCGGGCTGGTTGCCGTGCGCGGCGCGGATGGTGAGCTCGATACCTTCACCGACGTGGTGATCGCGGCCCATGCCGACGAGGCGCTGGGGCTGCTGGCCGACCCCGCCGCTACCGAGCGCCATGTGCTCGGGGCGTTCAAGTACACCGACAACCTCGCGGTGCTGCATGACGATCGGGCGCTGATGCCGAAGCGTCGGGCGACGTGGGGCAGCTGGAACTACATGGGGGCGCGCGGCGACGATGGCAGCACGCCGCTCTGCGTCAGCTACTGGATGAACCGGCTGCAGTCGCTGGAGACGAGCCGCCAGCTGTTCGTGACGCTCAATCCGGTGCGTCCGCCGCGGCATACCATCGCCGCTTTCGAATATACCCACCCGCTGTTCGATGCGGCGGCGCTCGGCGCGCAGGACCGGCTGCACGAGCTGCAGGGCGACCGCAACACCTGGTTCTGCGGCAGCTATTTCGGCTACGGTTTCCACGAAGATGCGCTGCAGTCGGGGCTTGCCGTAGCCGAGGCACTGGGCGCGCCGGCGCCGTGGGCGAAGCACCCGCATCGGATCGCCCGTGCTGTTCCGCGCGTCACAGAGCCCGCTGCATGAGATCGGCGATCTACACCGGCAGCGTTATTCACACGCGGCTGCGCCCCCGGCGCCACCGCCTGCGCTACCGCGTGTTCTCGCTGCTGCTCGACCTCGACGAACTGGAAACGCTCGGCTCGAAAGTGCTGGGCGTCGAGCGGGCGGGATTGCTCGGGTTTCGCGCCAGTGACCATGGTGACGGGATCACGCCGCTGCGTGAATGGGCCGCTCAGCGCCTCGCCGAGGGCGAAATAGACTGGGATGGCGGACGGATCGAACTGCTGTGCTATCCGCGCATGCTGGGCTTCGTGTTCAACCCGCTGACGGTGTGGTTCTGCCGCGACCAGTCGGGCGAACTACGGGGTATCCTCTACGAGGTTCACAACACGCATGGCGAGCGGCATACCTACGTGCTGCCGGCGCACCTCGTCGATGGCGAGGTGAGGCACCGGGCGCCGAAGACGTTCTTCGTGTCGCCGTTCATGCCGCCCGAATGCCTCTACCGTTTCCGTATCGCTCCGGCCGCTGACGAGGTGATCGTCTCGATCCACGAGTATGATGCCGAGGGGCCGCTGCTCTCTGCCTCGTTCACCGGCGAGCGCCAACCCCTGACCGATCGCGCACTGCTCGGGCTGCTGGTCCGCTACCCGCTGATGACGCTGAAGGTGGTGGCCGGCATCCACTGGGAGGCGATCAAGCTGCTCGCCAAGGGTTTCAAGATTTTCGACCACGTGCCGGCGGCGCGTCGCTTCGACCACAGCGCTCCGGCGCAGGACATCGTGAAAGTGCCGGCTGAATGAGCGTCGTCGTCGCCATCGTCGCAATCGCCCTGTTCTGTGCCGGCGCCATGGCCCTGGCCTGGTGGATTGCAATCACCTCAGGCCGCTCCGGTTGGGCCGATACGTTCTGGAGCTTCACGGTCGGAATCGCGGGTGTTGCAGCGGCGCTCTGGCCGCTTGGCGAACTCACCGCCCGGAACTGGCTGCTGGCGGGCATCGTCGCCTTCTGGTCCTTGCGCCTCGGTCTGCATATCGCCAGGCGCACGCTGCGCGGTGGGGACGATCCGCGCTATGCCGAGCTGAAGCGCGGCTGGGGTGACCAGTACCGGCCGCAGCTGCTGCTGTTCCTCGAGATCCAGGCCGCCGTGGCGCTGGTGCTGGCCGTCGCCGTCTTGGCCGCCGCCAGCAATCCCGCGCCGCTCGGCCTCGCCGACGGGCTGGGCGTGCTGATCGCGATCGTCGCGATTGCCGGTGAAACCGTGGCGGATGGACAGCTCAGCCGCTTCGCCCACAACCCGGCGAACCGGGGCAAGGTCTGCGATACCGGGCTGTGGGGCTGGTCGCGGCACCCCAACTACTTCTTCGAGGCGCTCTACTGGCTGGCGCTGTTCCCCATCGGCATCGGCCATGGCTGGGGCTGGCTCGCGCTGCTGGCGCCGGTGATGATGTTCGTGCTGCTGCGCTATGTGTCGGGCGTCCCGCCGCTCGAGCAGCACATGCTGCGCTCGCGGGGGGACGCTTTTGCTGCTTACCAGCAGCGCGTCCCGCCGTTCTTTCCCCGGCCGCCGCGGCAATAGCAAAGGGCCGGTCTTGCGACCGGCCCCGGTGTTCATTCGGCGGGGGTGAAGTTCATCGCCACGCCGTTGATGCAGTAGCGCTCGTAGGTCGGGGCAGGGCCGTCCGGGAAGACGTGTCCCAGGTGGCTGCCGCAGGTGGCGCAGTGCACCTCGGTGCGGACCATGCCGTAGCTCTTGTCGACGGTGTTCTCGGTGCTGCCGGGGATCGGCTCGTTGAAGCTCGGCCAGCCGGTGCCGCTCTCGAACTTCACGTTCCCCTCGAACAGCGGGGTATCGCAGCCGGCGCAGGAGAAGGTGCCGGGGCGCTTCTCGTGCAGCAGGGCGCAACTGCCCGGCCGCTCGGTGCCGTGGCCGCGCATCACCGCATACTGCTCGGGCGTCAGCAGCTTGCGCCAGTCCGCGTCGGTGCGGGTCACGCGAAAGGTGTGGGTGTCCATGAGTGTCTCCATTCGGCCGGTGGTGCCCTCAATGTCAGGGCTCGGGGCCGGCCTTGCAAGCGAGGCGTTGGTCACGCGCTCGTGTCGATGACGAATACGCGCGAGGACGCGGGAAGGTTACAGCAATCAGTCGCCAAAGCTCTCTGGCCATTGTCTGGACATATGCCAGACGTCGAGTACTTCGACGTCCTGCGTCACCTGGTAAACCACTATGTAGGGCACTCCCCGCAGAACGAATTCGCGCGTGCCGCTTGAGTGGCCGACCCGGCCGGCAAATGGGCTATTCGAGAGCGTCGCCTCGGTTCGGCTGGTTATCTCCACTGCCACCCGGTAGGCCGACTGGGGGCTATCCTGCGCGATGAAGTCCTGAATCTCCTCAAGCCTCGAAATGGCCGATGGGGTCCAGACGACCCGCATCAAGTCGGGCGGTACTTGTTGACAACCCGTGCAACGTCGTCGGCGGTAGCAAACTCACCCCGCGCTGCTTGCTCCTTGGCCCTCTCGACCCTGTCCAACGAGCGCTCTAGCCACTCCAGGGAGTAGCCTTTCGTCAAAGCGTCGTCGACGAGTTCCGACGGCGACATCGTTGTTCTCGCCGCGATCGCTTCGAGGCGGGCCTTGAGACTGTCGGAGATTTCGAGGGTCATCACCATTGCCCTACAATGCCAGATCGACCTGAAAAGCAAAAGGGCCGGTCCTGCGACCGGCCCTCCTGCAATCATCACTGCCAAGCGGCTTACGCCGCAGCTTCCTCGCCTTCGGTGTCGGCTTCCGACTTGGGGCCGCGGCGGGGGGACTTGGCGAGGTTCTTCTCGATCAGCTGGATGGCCTCGGTGAGGGTCAGCTTGTTGACCGAAGCGACTTCGCGGCTCATGCGGTCCATGGCCTGCTCGAACAGCTGGCGCTCGGAATAGCTCTGCTCGGGCTGGTCGTCCGAGCGGAACAGGTCGCGCACCACCTCGGAGATGGCAATGAGGTCGCCCGAGTTGATCTTCGCTTCGTATTCCTGGGCGCGGCGCGACCACATGGTGCGCTTCACACGGGCGCGGCCTGTGACGGTTTCGAGCGCCTTGGTCACTTCAGCATCTTCGGCCAGCTTGCGCATGCCGACAGATTTGATCTTGGCCACGGGGACGCGCAGGGTCAGCTTGTCCTGTTCGAACGAGATGACGAAGAGTTCGAGCGTCAGCCCGGCGACTTCCTGCTCCTCGATCGAGGTGATCAGGCCGACGCCATGGGCCGGATAGACGATATACTCGCCAGTCCGGAAGCCGAGGCGCGTCACTGTCTTCTTGGTGACCATTGGGGATACTCCTATCTAACGCCGCCGACGGACCAGTCCCTTCGCGGAGGGCAGGCCCTTGTTGTTACTTGACCCGTCTCCCCCTGCTGCAGGAAGACAGAACGGCATGTCCCGCAATCGAGTGGACCGCGCCAACGGCCGATTGCGCCCAACTATTGCTGATGTCAAAAAAAAGGGTGCCTAACGGCACGCTCTGGCTGACGGGCAAGCTCCATTCATTTGTGCACCCTAGCACAAAATTTCAGCAAAATCAAAAAGAACGAATCAAGCCGCCCGGTGCCCGCCGGGCACCGTTCGCAAATGGTTAACCATGACAGCGATGTGAAGTCGAAACGACGATCAGTCGCCCTCGCCCGGAGCTTCCGAGAAGTACTTGTCGAACTTCCCCTCGACGCCGTCCCACTCCTTGGCATCGGAGGGCGCATCGCGCTTCTCGGTGATGTTCGGCCAGGCGGATGCGTATTTGGAGTTTATCTCCAGCCACTTGTCGAGACCGCCTTCGGTGTCGGGCTTGATGGCTTCAGCCGGGCATTCCGGCTCGCAGACGCCGCAATCGATGCATTCGTCAGGATGGATGACGAGCATGTTCTCGCCTTCGTAAAAGCAGTCCACCGGACATACTTCGACGCAGTCCATGTACTTGCACTTGATGCAGTTGTCCGTGACGATATAGGTCATGTCAGTGAGCGTTCCTGCTCGATTGTCTGCGCGCTGGGTCTTGCGTTTCCCGGTCCGGACACGGGGAGGTATCGGGCCAGAGGCGGTTGCTAGCCCTTTTTGCGCGACCTCGCAAGAGATGGGGCGGCTGGGCGTTTGTCGCAGGCGCGGCCCCACGTTCCACGGCTTCCCAACGCCTAGTCTTCATCTGCGCCATCGAGCCATCGATCGGTATCGCGCCGCTCCTTCTTGGTGGGGCGGCCAGCACCGGCTTCACGGGCGGCGTGTGGCGCGATCTGCTGTTCGCGGGGCAGGGGCGGCGGCGAGAGGTCCTCGTAGAGGCCGGCGGCTTCGGTGGCGGGGCCGCGGCGCTCGCCCGCATCCACGATGCGCCAGACCAGCAGCCGCTCGTGTACGGTCATGGTCAGCACATCGCCGGGACCGACCTTGTGGTCGGTCCGTTCCGTGCGTTCGGAGTTGACGCGGATCGCGCCGGTTTCGATCAGCTTCTGCGCCAGGGTGCGCGACTTCACGGCACGCGAGAAGAACAGCCATTTGTCGAGACGCTGCTTCTCCAAGCGTCACCCACTCCCATCGAAAACGAAACCCGGCGGCAGAATGCTGCTGCGACCGGGCCAAGTCCATATCGAAGCGGCCGACTTACTGAGCAGGCGGCGGGCTAGGCGCTTCGACGCCGACCCCCGCCCCGTCAGGCGGGGCGGACATGCCGGAGCCCCGCTCGGCAGCAAAATCGACCGGAATGGTCAGTGTGCCCTTGTAGCCCGATTGCGGGTCGCCGGTGACGGAAAGGGTCTGCTGGGCAATCTCGGCTACGCCATTGTCGCTGAACACGTTGTCCGTCGCGATAGTGATGCGCCCGAGATTGCTCGTGCTGTCGGTGTACCGGGAATCGGCGGCGTAGAGCGCGGACGCTTCGGCTTCCGGCATGGCGATCTGGGCGGTCAGCACCGAGGTTTCGCCGCCCACGGCAGACTCCACCGACTCGAACACTTCGAAATGGATGTGCGGCCAGCGGCCATCGTAGCAGCCGGGGAAATTCGTGGTGAAACGAACCTTTCCCTCGGCATCGGACACGCCGACGCCGCGCAAGTAGTTGGCGTCCGTCGTGTCGTAGAGCGAGTAGAGCCCGGTTGCGTCGCAATGCCAGACATAGATGGCATGGTTGGCAAGCGGCGTGCACCCATCGGCATTGACGAGAGTGAGTTCGAGGTCGAGCTGCAGTCCGTCGGCGGTTGGTGTCAGGGTGCCGAAAGAGGTGCGCAGATCCTGGCGGATCACCCCCTCCTGGGTCAGGGCATTGACCACCTGTCCGGCCTTTACGTTGCTGCCATCGGCCGGGTAGGGGCCGGCGGTTTCCCACGGCAGGGCGACGCATTCGAGCGCCAGGGCGGGAACTCCGGAAAGTGATACCAACCCAAGGCCGCCCATCAGCGTCAACAACCGCCGCCGACCAAGCAGTCTCGGCAGATCCTGTCTAGACCGTTTCACTCTGATACTGACTCTGGGGATTGAACGAACCCGCTGACGCGGGACTGGCGTGTGCGTATGGCTGGGATGGTCTTCTGATGGGAAGGTTTGGTTGCTGAGACCAACCCCTGACC
>Ga0247835_1001366_pt1 | contig 30299 bp, 28 predicted proteins | sample LaCtaG_3_FD_189912 | JGI IMG/M metagenome (GOLD analysis project Ga0247835, IMG submission 189912) | Freshwater microbial communities from meromictic Lake La Cruz, Castile-La Mancha, Spain - LaCruzMarch2015_13.5m | ecosystem: Environmental > Aquatic > Freshwater > Lake | place: Spain: Castile-La... | reverse complement strand
GCATCGAAATATCAACCAAATTGTTCTTGGAGTACACAAAAAGAATGAAGCGGGAATTCGGGCGTACAAGAAGGCCGGATTCCAGATTGCGTCTACGCCCCATATCCCAATGTGTGCAGACAATGTGTCAACAATGTTTTGGAATATATGAACATTCCAGTAATCACGAAATATATTAAGCTGCGCAAACGTCGAAAGCTCTCCGCGATGATGCGTGGGTATCGATTGCTACGAGCACACAATAAATTACCACGCATCATGGAGACTCAGAATGCCTTAGTTGAAATGCCGCTGGGTATATCCCAAAACAAAATATCGAAGTTTCTTTTCGGGGCGTCAACAGAGAAAGCCAACGAAGGAATCCGCAACTTTTTGGTCATAAGAGTTGGAATGTATTCGTTAAACAAAAGCCTGCTCGTTAGTCTGGTGAAGAAAAAAGATCGCATCGTTCATCCTTTGCCCGAAATATGGAGGGGAAAAATACGATCACTTGGATGGAATGTGTCAGAGATCAGGTCCGCTTTGATGTGGCAGGGTTTTTTATTCCTTTGTTTTGGTTATGGAGGGTTTCTTTTAACAAAAAACCTATTATTGGGCATAATAAGCAGCTTTCGTAAAATACCGGACAATTCTGAAAGGAGCGTTTATTTTGCAGGATTAACAAAGAAAAATTTGCCGCAACAAGAGGATGGCGATAGTTATGATATAATTTCTTGGTATCTGCAGTGGCAGGGAAAGGAAACGGAAATACAAACTATCGGACATAATGTAAAAGATATCCCAGAATTTAAAATTAAAGGGGTCAATATCCGCTATACAGACCCATTAGCACCACTAAGAGGACTAGTCACAAATTTCTGGCTCTTTTCATGGGGTTTTGGTGCAGCTTGCATATGTCTGCTTGATTGGTTGCGGGGTCGCTGGTGGAGTCCTTTAATGTTTGCGCCTTGTGTTCAGGCTTTCATTGCAAAGCAGCAACCCACTTTTGCAGTTGATTACTTGTTCCACAACTCTGGTTCAAGCAAACCATTATGGCTTTATGAGGTTGAGACGAGGGGCGCAAAATCAACTTTTTATTTTTATTCCACGAACTGCGACTCGTTTAAAACAAGAGAGGGCTACCAGTCTACCCCCGCTTACTACCGAAACATGAATTGGAGTAGGTATCTTGTATGGGATCAGGAACAAGCGGAATTCGTTCGTAGGTGTGTTGGAAATGAAGCCAAGGTTGAAATTGTGGGGCCGATCTGGCACAGCGACTCAACGGCCATCTTGCCGGACCTAACTTCTCGAACAGTCGCCGTATTCGACGTCCGGCCGAGACGTAAATCTATCTATGTAGAGTTAGGTGATTCCTTGGAATATTACACGCCTGCCATAGGAATTAAATTTCTAGACGATATACATGAAGTGGTAGTTCAACATAATTGGATCATGGCGTGGAAGGGAAAAAGGAAGCTACCCCAAACCCAAACTAGGCAAATTGCTAAATCCTATAAATCGGCGTGTGAAAGATTGGCGGCATCTCCAAATATGTTAGTTATCAATCCAGATATAAGCGCAGCCCGCTTGATTGAAGAAAGCGCGTTGGTCATATCCATGCCATTCACTTCCACCGCACTGGTTGCCAGGAACCTTGGCAAACCCTCCTACTACTACGATCCGTCTGGCATCATTCAAAATGATGACCGGGCGGCGCATGAAATACCTATTATTTCAGGATTCGGCGAACTCCAAGAAATATTAGCTCTGGAATCCGCAAAGTGTAAAACTGTTCCACAAGACAGTTGTGACGAAACTATAGACCCCGTAAGCAGTATCGGTTAACCGTCCAGTTTCAATCGCCAAACCGTTATAAAATTACACAATAATTATGAACCCACAGGAAAATACTCGCCTTGAGACAATTTTAGGCGAAGAGGAAACTACAAATCTGAAGCTTGTGAAATGCCTAGGGGATGAGATTATTGGATGGGTAGAGGCATTGTTCAGGTTCATGCCTGGGCGCCTGGGGGGGGGGCGTGCGTCGACTATGGTTCAGTAGGCGTTTCCGCACGAACGTGAAAATGTCCTGTTCAGCGGGATGCGAGTTTTCCGGAGCGGCCAATATTAGCTTTGAGGGGGTTGTCGGAATTGGTGCTAACGGTTTCTTTTCTGCAAGAGGTGGCTCAATTCGAATTGGAAATAATAGCTTTTTCAATAGGGATGTTCACATTAATGCAGACATCGGCGGCCAGATTGTTATTGGAGAAAACTGTTTAATTGGACCTAAAGTTGTCATGAGAACGGCAAGTCATTGCTTTGAAAAAAAAGAAGTTAATATTCGGGAGCAAGGTCATCAGATTGCCGATATCTTAATCGAAGATGACTGCTGGATCGGAGCAAACGCAATTATTCTTGGAGGCGTTCATATTGGAAGAGGCTCAATCATCGGCGCTGGTGCTGTTGTGACAAAGGACATTCCATCGATGGCTATTGCTGTGGGGGTGCCGGCAAAAGTTCTTAAATACCGCGGGGCGCAAAGCACAATTTAATGCGCGGCACGTGTCCAATTTGTGTAGGTTCCGATTTTGAATTTAAAGGGGTCTACCGTGGGGCGCATCCTGCATTTATAGGAATGAAGCGCGCACACTGCAAAACCTGCGAAATGGTCTTTGCCGATCCGATGCCCAGCGATTTAGCCATGTCCGAATTCAATGCCAGTTATTTCAACAATGCGCATGGGGGAAAACCGCAAGGCGCCGCAACCCTGGCATTTTTTTCCGGTATCGCACGCTTGCGTGCCGCACATTTGGAACACTACCTCCGGCAGAATGAGATTTCCGTTTCGAAGGTGCACGAGGTGGGACCAGGACCCGGCTGGTTCGCGCGGAGCTGGATGGCACAGCATCCCCGTACGACGTACAGCGCCATCGAAACCGACGCTTCATGTCACGCCGTCCTGCGGGAGATCGGTGTGCAGATGGCCCCGATTGGGAACACTGCCGATGCGGAGCCCGTTGACTTGGTAGTCATGACTCATGTCCTCGAGCACGTGACCGAACCAGCTGCCTTCCTCCTCGAGTCAACCCAGCGGCTGCGCCCGGGCGGGATCCTGTTCATCGAGGTGCCTTGTCGCGACTGGGAGCACAAACCACTCGACGAGCCACACCTGCTCTTTTTCGACAAGGGGCCGATGCAGCGCCTCCTTGAACAGGTTGGTTTCGATCAGATACAGGTGAGCTATCACGGTCAGAAGATCGAGCATCTGCGACGGCCCTCGTGGATTCGGCGGGCGTGGAATGGATTCCGCAATAGGCTGATCGCCCGGGGTATCATAGCGCCGTTCAGCCGCTCCGGGCCTGGTTTGGAGTCACTGACGGCGCTGGAACGAGCAACAGTACGTCCGTTCAACGCGCACCTAGAAATGGTCCAGCCAGCATGGTGGCTTCGCGCTGTCGCAAGAAAGACCAACAACTCGGGCAGGCGGTTACTTCCGCTGTGAACTATGGCACCCCACCCGGGTTCAACCCTGAATGTATGGCTGCTCACCCCTTCCGTGCCAGTGCCCAGTCAGGACCGACGGAACACCAATTTTCTGGCTGCTCTGCATGCCTTGCAGACGCCATGCCTATCCTTATGTGTATGTGAGCGCAAGTGTCTCGTAAATCTCGTCTCGTTTACCCTGATTACCTCCATCTTGGTCGACAAATCTGTGATGCCGTTAGGCAACGGCAGGATTGCATTTTTCGGCTGCATTTAAGAAAAAGATCATTCACGCTCCATTATGATTAACACAAAATTTGAGCACCGCTCCTTCCGGGAAATCCTGCGCAAGCGCGAGCTGACCATCGGTTCGTGGCTGCAGCTTGGCTCTCCTGAAGTCGCTGAAATCATGGCCAATGCCGGGTTCGAGTTCCTCGTGGTGGACATGGAGCACAGCGCGACCGGGATCAACGAGGCGCATAATCTCATCCGCGTGGTTGAGCTGTCCGGCGCCCGGCCCCTCGTCCGCGTGCCCGAGAACAACCCCACGAACATCAAGCAGGTGATGGACATGGGGGCACACGGAGTGATCGTTCCGATGATCAGCACGGTCGCGCAGGCCCAGGCGGCCGTCGCGGCCGCCAAGTATCCGCCGGAGGGCACGCGCGGCGTGGGCCTGTGGCGGGCCCAGGGCTACGGCAAGGATTTCGAGCGCTATGGCGAGTGGTTGAAAAGCGACAGCGTCGTCATCGTGCAGATCGAGCATGTTGACGGCGTGAATAACCTCGAGGCTATCAGCCAGGTCGCGGGGGTCGATGCCTTCATGATCGGGCCGTATGACCTGTCCGCATCGCTGGGTATCTCCGGGCAATTCGATCATCCCCTTTTCCTTGAGACGATGAAGCAGGTCGGGGATATCGCCCGCCGCGGTCGCATCGCCGCCGGTTACCACATCGTGCGGCCAAGCTGGGCGGCGGCGAAGGAGAAGATCGCCGCCGGTTTCACCTTTCTCGTCTACGGCGTTGATTTCATCTACCTGGGCGACACCTGCCGCGGAGCGATGTCCGATCTCCGTGCGCAGCTTAAGTTGGCCGTGGCTGGCAAGACGCCAGCCTAATCCATGAAAATTGCAGCGATCATACCCGCCCGGATGGCGTCAAGCCGGTTTCCGGGGAAGCCCTTGGCCCCCATCCAGGGGATATCGATGGTCGAGCACGTGCGCCGCCGCACGGAGCTCTGCCCCTTCATCGACCTGGCTCTTGTCGCCACGTGTGACGAGGAAATCGCCGCCGAGGTCTGCCAGTTTGGTGGCAAGGTTGTCATGACATCGCCCACGCACAAACGCGGCACCGACAGGGTGGCCGAGGCGGCCCTGACCCTGACCATGGACATCGTGATCAACGTGCAGGGTGATATGCCCTTCGTGCGGCGTGAAATGCTCGAGGCGCTTGTCGCGCCGCTGCTGGCGGACTCGGCGCTGGTCTGCACGGACCTGATGAGCCCGATTGACGACGACGAGGACTATAACAGCGAGAATGTCGTGAAGGTGGTTTTCGACAAGGACTCGAACGCGCTGTACTATTCACGCGATCCGATCCCCTCGCTGCGGAAGGCGCCGGCGGGAATGAAGGTGCCTAAATTCAAGCAGCTCGGCATCACGGCGTTCCGGCGGGACTTCCTGCAGAAATTCATCGAGCTGCCCCCGCATCCGCTCGAGATCATCGAGTCGGTTGACATGATGCGGGCGCTGGAAAACGGCTACCGGATACGCATGGTTGAAACCGCGGTCTGGACCATCGGGGTCGATGTCCCTGCCGACCTGACCAAGGCCGACGAGGTCATGCAGCGCGATCCGTTGTACCCGAAATACAAATAAGACCATGGCTACCAAACTGGCGGCCGTCATCGGCTACGGCAGGGTGGGGCGGGTGCGCCGCTCGTGCATCGAGCGCCATCCGGCCCTTGAGCTGGCGGCGGTCTGCGATGCCGATGCTGCGCAAACCGCCGAGGTAACAGGTTGCCCGGTGTATAGCGACTGGCGTGATGTGATCGCCGCCCGGCCCAACCTGGTGTTTGTCTGCACAACGAACGAACTGATCCCGGTGATCGCCGCGGAGGCGCTGAGCCACGGTATCCACACCTTCTGCGAGAAACCACCGGGCCGCAATGTGGACGATGTGCGGAGGATCATCGCGGCCGAGAGCGGGCAGCCCGGCGTGAAACTGAAATTCGGTTTCAACCACCGCTACCACCAGTCGGTGATGGATGCGCTGGGCCTTGTTGAGCGCGGGCGGTTGGGGAAAATCCTCTGGCTGCGTGGCATTTACGGGAAAGCGGGCGGACCCCAGTTTGATAAAAACTGGCGCAATGACCCGGAGCGGTCCGGGGGGGGCATTCTCATCGATCAAGGTATCCACATGCTGGACCTGTTCCATCTGTTCGGCGGCCGATTCCAGGAGGTGAAAAGCCTGATCGGGCGGTCCTTCTGGAAAGTGCCGGTCGAGGACAACGTCTTTGCCCTGCTCCGCAACGATGCCGGCCAAATGGCGACGATCCATTCGTCGGCCACCCAATGGCGCCACACGTTCGTGTTGGATATCTATCTCGAGCGCGGCTACCTTTCGCTCAATGGCATCCTTTCCTCCACCCAGAGCTATGGACGGGAGACCCTCAAGATCGCCCGCTGCCAGTATAACGCCGAGGGCTATCCGCTGCCGAACCCGCTGGAGTCGGTCACTTATTACGATGATGACAGGTCCTGGGAGCTGGAAGTGGACGAGTTCGTGCAATGCATTTTGGAGAACCGGCCGGTCGGCACCGGAAATTCAAAGGACGCCCTCGCCGCGATGGAGCTGGTCGAGGCGATCTATTTGGGCGATTCCCAGTGGCCGCGGGAAAAAGCCGTCACCCTCGAAAAACTAGCATGAGAACCACCGTCATCCTCGATGAATTGCGCCAAAGCGACCTCCGGCCAAGCGGGGTCTATTCGGAATACGGCCGGCTGTTGCGGGAAGACGTGGCGCAGTTCCTCATGCCCGACCCGGCGGCCTGGCGCCACCGGGCCTGCCCCGGCTGCGATGCGACCAACGCTCCGGTCACATTTGACAAGGAGGGGTTCACTTACAAGCGCTGTTCAACTTGCGCGACCTTGTTTGCGGATCCCGTGCCCACACAGGCCGCACTTTCCCAGTTGCGGGCAACCGGGAAGAGCGCCGCGTACCAAGGCAAGGCGTTCACCGGCGAGCTGGCCGCGGCCCGGCGCCGGCATGTGCAGCTCTCCCTGCTTCAGTGGATCACGGGCACCCTCGACGAGCATGAAACATCCCCGCATACCTACTATGACTGGGGCACCCCGGAGCCGAAGTGGTTGAACCTAGTCGTCCAAAGTAACCTGTTCAAACGCGTGCTGGCCGAGCGCCTGGAGCTTAGCGATCTCGCCGATGTGGTGTCGCTCTTCGACGAGCTCGACAAGGTGAGCGATCCGGTGGCGCTGCTCGAGGAAGCCACGCAGCACCTCGCCCCGAATGGATTCCTGTTCCTGACGATGACAGCGGGTAGCGGCCTGGAGCATCAATTGCTGGGGGTCGACGCGCCGAATCTGCTGCCGCTCGACCGATTGACGCTCTTCCCGGTCGAGGCGATCCGCCAGCGGCTGGAACGGATCGGATACACGGTACTTGAACTAAGCACCCCCGGCCGGCTTGATGTCGAGACGCTGCGCAACTATGTGCGGGACAACCCGGCCGGCTCCCACTTGCCTTTCTGGAACTACTTCTTTTCCCGCAACGACGAGCAGGCCTGCTCCGAGTTGCAGCTTTTTCTGCAGCAACATCACCTCAGTTCCTACATGCGCATCGTCGCTCGAAAAAAATAACCTTATGACATCCGAATCAAACAGCATGAACGGCCTTCTGGCCCAACACAAAAGCATGGGCGAATACTATACGCCCTATGTGGACTACCTGCGGGAGATTCTGGGCCGCGTGGATCCCAAGTCAGTCGAGCAGGTCGGCACACTCTTCCTCGAGGCCCGTGCCGCCGGCCGCCTCATCTTTTTTGCTGGGAACGGCGGGAGCGCGGCCACGGCCTCCCATTTCGCCCAAGATCTCGCGGAAGTGGGCCGCAAGGTCGGGGTGCCCGGGTTTCGCAGCCTGAGCCTGAGCGATGCAGCGGCCCACATTACGGCCGTGGGCAATGACTACAGTTATGCCGACATCTTCTCGGCGCAGATGCGGGACCTGTTCACAGCCGGCGATGTCCTGGTCGTCATTTCCTGCAGCGGCAACAGTCCCAACGCGGTCAAGGCGGCGCAGCTTGCGAATGCCAAGGGGGGTAAGACGATCGGTCTGCTGGGCTTCGATGGCGGTGAACTGGCTCGCATCTGCCAGCACGTTGTGCTCGTGAAGGCCAACAAGGGCGAATACGGGCCGGTCGAGGATGTGCACATGATTTTCGACCATATCATCATCACTCATCTCACAAGCCAACTGCGGCGGGGGAATGGCCAGTAAGCGCATTCTGATCGGTCCGTCATCGTTCGGCAAACCGGATGCGGCCCCGCTCGCCTTGCTCACCAGCAACGGCCTCACGGTCGTGCCCAATCCCTTCGGTCGAAAACTGACCAAGGCCGAGCTGCTGGAGCTGCTGCCCGGGATGACCGGGTTGATCGCGGGATTGGAGGTCCTTGACCGCGAGGTGCTGGCGCAAAGCGACCTCAAGGTGATTTCCCGCTGTGGTGCCGGCATGTTCAATGTCGATGTGGAGGCCGCCAAGGAGCGGGGCGTCCGCGTCTACAGCACGCCTTTTGGGCCGACCCGCGCGGTGGCGGAATTGACCGTCGGCTGCCTGCTGGCGCTTATGCGCCATGCGCCGGTGATGGACAGGGCGATGCGCACCGGTCGCTGGGACAAGCGCGTGGGGCGCCAATTGCACGGGATGCGGGTACTGATTGTTGGCTATGGACGGATCGGGCGGCTCGTGGGTGAACTGCTCCAGCCGTTTGGCGTGGAGCTCATGGTCTACGATCCGCTTTATGCCGGAGCGGGCGCGGGACTTCCGCGCGGCGTGGATCTCGCGGCCGCGTTGCCCCAGGCCGATGTCATCACCCTGCATGCGAGCGGGGAGGGTTGTCTGCTTGGGCCGGCAGAGTTTGGACGGATGAAGGACGGCGTATTCCTGCTCAACGCCGCACGGGGAGGCCTGCTCGACGAGCCGGCGCTTTGCCAGGCCCTGGATACCGGGAAAGTCGCGGGTGCATGGCTCGATACATTCGCCGAGGAACCCTATAAGGGAAAACTCCTAGCGTATGAACAGGTCCTGCTCACACCGCATGTCGCTTCGTATACTGAGGAAGGCCGCCGGCAGATGGAGATGGAGGCGGTCACCAACCTGCTCGAAGGCCTGCGGGCCGTGGAAGAACATGGCTAGCCAGGCTCCCACGGATCATAACGAAACCAAAACCCTGTTGGAGGTGGCGGTGACCGCGGCATCTCTGGCGGGACAGCAGCTTCTGCAAGCTTGGGCAAATGACCGGCGGATCGAAAAAACTGCCGCGCATGACGTAAAGATCGCGGCCGATCGCCGGGCGGAGGGCCTTATCGTGGATCAACTTCGGGCGCATACATCCTTTGCGATCTTGAGCGAGGAGGCAGGCCTGATCGCCGCCCAGGGTCCGGCGGGTTCCCTCACCTGGATCATCGATCCGCTGGACGGCAGCCTCAATTATCATCAGGGCATTCCGCTGTGTTGCATATCGATCGCGCTGTATGACGGATGGGAACCAGTCCTCGGGATGGTTTATGATTTCAATCGCGGCGAGCTTTTCACTGGAATCGTCGGACAAGGAGCCCACTGCAACGGCGTGGCCATCCATCCCTCTTTGATACAGCGCCGGGAGGAAGCGGTTTTGGCCACCGGGTTTCCCGTCAGTCGCGACTTCGCCGCACCCGCTTTGCAAGGATTCATCGCGCAGATCAGGGGCTTCAGGAAAGTGCGCCTGCTGGGCAGCGCGGCCCTTTCGCTCAGCTACGTGGCGTGCGGGCGACTCGATGCCTACACGGAAGAGAACATCATGCTTTGGGATGTCGCGGGGGGATGTGCTTTGGTCAAGGCCGCGGGCGGCCGGGTCGAGCTGCGGCGCGGCGAGGACTTCCAACAGCCGGTGACCGTCTATGCCGCCAACGGGAAATTGGAGCGCGGCGCGCAGTGAGGCCGACCGGAGCCCAACTTATGGCAGGTTGCCACGAATAACCAGATGACCGAGCGGGACTACAATCAACTTTGCGCGATATGCGATGAGCTGCTCGTTACACCGGATGTGACGATTGAACGCATCGCCAACGCATGGCTGCACGTGCTGAACGAGCATCCCAGCAACCTGGCTAAATACTCTGACCTGATTGACGGATTACCGACGGAACGTGGGGTGGCACTTAAAGCGGCCTTGATTCAACTGCGGCAATGGGTGCTCGGGCGCGAATCAGGCGGTGCCGACACGGAGGCCGCGTCACCGGTTGACGTCATGTTCGTCTCCCACTTGTTGAACGAAAAACAGGTCGGCGCCGCGGAGGATTTCTACTTCGGCAACGCCCCAGAGGCCTTGGCCGAGCGGGGGGCGTCTGCTTGTGTGGTGCTGAAAAACAACACCAAGCTGGCCCCGAAGGGGCTGGGTGCTCGGTGGCCGGCACAGATGGCCCGGCGGATCGTTTTGCCCGATACGCTTTGCTTCTTGCAGGAGTTAGGCCTGCGCCAGAAATTGGCGTCGGAGGCGCGAAGCTTCGGAGCTGGCGGGCACACGGAGATGGACGGCAGGGTCCGGACAGAGGCCCGCTGGCAGACGCGCTCCATCTCCTCCCTCATGACACTGCGGATCTACTACCAGATCCTCGATTTGGTGACGCGCCTTCGTCCGAAGGCCATTGTCGTCACATTCGAAGGCCATGCCTGGGAACGCCTGGCCTTTGCGGCGGCCCGGCAGGTGATGCCCGGCGTAGTCTGCGTTGGTTATCACCACACGATCCTCTTCCCTCGCCAATATGCGGCCTTGCGGCCGTTAGGAGGGCGGTTCGATCCAGATGTTGTCCTGACCGCGGGAACAATCTCCGAGAGACGGTTTCGGGCGGCCTATGCGTCCCGACCGGTGACGGTGGCCACGATGGGAATCCATCGCCGGCAAAAGGAGGCGGGCGGACGGCATCCGACAGCCAGTGGTGCGTGCTTGGTCATACCCGATGGAATCATCTCAGAGGTCGTGTTCCTATTTGATTTTGTTCTGGAAGCGGCGCGGCAAGCACCGGAAATCCCCTTCGTGTTGCGGTTGCATCCCATGGTGTCGCGGCCAGCGCTCGTGCAACGTTACCCGCGCTTTGGCGCGCTGCCGCCAAACGTCACGTTCTCGTCTGCTGGGATTGAAGAGGATTTCGAACGCACCCGGTGCGCGCTCTATCGCGGCAGCAATGCATCCATTTATGCGGTCATCGCCGGGCTCCGTCCATTTTATGTCGCCCGGGAAAAGGAGATGGCAATCGATTGCCTGCACCAGATGCAGTCCTGGAAAAAAGTTGTGCAAACGCCGGCCGAATTCGTGGTAGCGGCGAGGGCAGATGGCGCGCAGGACGAGCTGGAACGTAGGCGCGAAGCGGCCGAGGCGGTGGCCTTTTGCCGGAGCTATTTCATGCCGATCAATCTCAACGTCCTGTTCGACACCCTGTCACCCGCACTGCCGAAGCAAACCCCGGGCAACGTCAAATGAGCGACGTCTGGCATGTGGTCAACGATGACAAACTCGGCCAGGTTGACCTGGTGGTCGATTTTCTCATGGGAGAGTATTGCCCCACAGACTCTGATCCGATTTGGTCTGCAGAATATTTCCGTTGGAAGCTCGGTGCGGCGAATCCTGCCGGAACCGGTTACCTGACATTGGCCGTGGCGGGAGGAAAAGTGGTCGGCACAGTGTCGTTGACGAGAAAACGAATGCTGATCGGAGGAAAAGAATACCACGGCGGAGAAGTGGGAGACAGTTACTCGTCTGCCAACATGCGACGGGGCGGGCAGCCCGCGGAGCTGAGCTCGGGGGACAATGATAAAAACAGTTATATCAATAAAAGCATCTTCGGACGGCTGGCTTCCATGACACGGTATCGTGCAGAAGCCGATGGAGTCAGACTCATTTACGGAACACCCAACCGGAATGCCTATCCGGGTTGGACGAAAAGGCTCAATTACTTTGATTTTGAGCGATGCCGGGTCGCCGCTTTTCTCCGGCCCACCCCACGACTGGTGATCGCCATCCATCCCAAAATATCCGCACTCGGCGGGGTGCTTCGAAGTTTCGAAGCCGTCTCCACCGGCCTATTAAAGTGGGCTTATGGGCGCACCGCCCGTCGGGGCCAGACGATCGAGCGGGGAGTTCCCATTGTGGCTGAGATCGATGAATTATGGGGGAGGACCAGAAGCACAGGTAACTTCTCTCTGGTGCGCGATGGTGCCTATTGGACCCACCGTTATCTGGGACATCCGTTGGCCAAGTATGAGCTGTTTTCCATCCGGGATTCCGGGCGGTTGTGCGGCGTGGTTGCCACGCGAAAGTTCACTGCGGGGAAGGGCCGACTACAGCTCGCAGTCGTGGAGTGGATGAATGAGGAGAATGTTTCCTTCGGCTGGCTGCTTGCTGAGATTGTCTCCCATTACAAGGACTCCAGTATAGATTTTTATCATCTTTACGCCAGTGAGGGTACGAAGGAGGCGGGCGCGGTGACGCGAAATCTGTTTCTGCGCCGGCGGCGGGTGCCGGTCGTTCTGGCAGACACACCCGAGGCCCGGCGACTGGAGTTGGACAGCTGCAGGGTGGAAATGTACCTGGGAAGCACAGACGCAGTCTGACACGACGTCACTATGAGCGGAACCATCCGGAGTCTGAAACAGTTTTCCAAAACGGTCGTTGGGTTTTCCATCCGGTCGATACCCCTGGTGCGCCGGATCTACAAAAACAGGCTTACGATATTCGTGTATCATGATGTGACTGATACGCCGAGCCGCTTTGCCGAAGAGTTCGGCCTAGCCGTGCCGAAAGAGCTGTTCACGATGCAGGTATCGTGGATCGCCCGGAACTTCCGGGTCATCCATCCCCGCGCCCTGCTCGAAAGGGCGCCACTGCCGGAGAATGCGGCGCTGATCACCTTCGACGATGGCTTCCACGGGGCCTTCGCCAACGGGCTGGCCCAGCTGGAGAAGATGAAGCTGCCCTCGGTGATCTTCCTTAATATGCAGGCAATCATTGAGCAGCAGCCCATACTGTCAGCGGTCGCCTGCTACCGGGAGCGACATCTGCCCCAGTATGACGAGTTTGCCCGGGCGGCGGGAATATCCGGCCCGTTCCACCTTGCCTGTACGCCGGAGATCATGGATCGCATGAACAAACAGTTTGGCCAAGTCGATCTGGCTGCCGTCAGCAAATACCAGGGGCCATTTGCCGATTTGGAAATGGCTACGCGGTACGCGAATTCCGAACTGGTGGTCTACGGGAACCACCTGTATGGGCACTGGAATTCCGCGGCACTCAGTCCGGCTGAGTTCACGGACCAGTATAATCGGAACAAAATGGCCCTCGCCCAGTTCAAGAATAGCGCCGAAATCTTCGCCTTTCCCAATGGACAGCCGAACACTTGCTATACGAAATTCAATATGGAGCTGTTGACGAGACTTGGCGCCAGGAGGATTTTTTCCGCGGCGGGAGGAATAAACAGCATCCCCAATGACTATCTGCTCGGGAGAATGGCGCTCGGCCCTTTCGACTGCAGTCAAAATATCTTATGGTACCGTTTGTTGCGCGCCACGGTCTCCGGACAACCGGTGTTGAAATAGCGGTTAGTATGGGCCCAACCAAATTGCATCCCGACCAGTCACTGCCCAGAACTTAGTTCAAAAATCAAATAAGATGAAAGATCAAAACGCGCCATTGGAGATCTCGGCAATCGGCGCGTATGTCTAGGTGGACGAGTTGAGCTGGGGATCTTGCCGAGGCACTATTGAATCATGAAAAGTTTGTTTCCTCACCCAGCTAGTCGGTTCGAGGCTTGCCCCATCAACTTGGCAAAGACTCGCCATCCATTCCAATAACCCTAGGTTTTTAAAGATTAACCGGCTGACGATGATGCGAAAAAAAATTAATAAAATATTACACCGCGGGCTCCGAAAGCTGTTTATGGTCGCGGAGTCATGGTTTGGTCTTCACATTACGCGGGCGCATTTCTATTCGCCCATCCCCACGGTCGGCGAGCTGAAGCCGGAGGTTTTCAGTCGAACCAACGATTGTCCCGGAATTAATTTCGATGCACCGGGGCAATTAGACCGGCTGGCCTATGTGTCTGGAAAATACCTGCGGGAATATACTCCGCGGCAGAACTCTGGCCTGGCCCAGGTCGATGCATTTGTCCTCTACGCTTTCATTCGCGAAAAAAAACCGAAGAACATGATCGAGGTTGGCTCGGGAGAATCGACGATGATCGCGCTGGCCGCGATCCGGAAGAATGCGGAGGAGGGGTTTGCATGCAAGTTTACGGCTATCGAGCCGTATCCCAAGGCCTATCTACGGAAAATCGAGGATCGGGATTTCTTGCTGATTGCTAAAAAAGTCCAAGACGTTGATATGAGTGTTTTCTTGGAAACTGACATTTTGTTCATTGATTCTAGTCACGTTTCAAAGATCGACTCCGATGTGAACTATGAAATTCTCAATATTGTGCCGCGGCTCAAGGTGGGCGCAATGGTCCATTGGCATGATATCATGATTCCAGCCGAATATCCCCGTGCTTGGATCGAAAACACCACTCAATTTTGAACGAATCGTACATTGTGCATGCTTTTATGCTTCACAACAGAGCTTTTGCGATTAAGTGGGCATCTAAGTATATGCAGCTGCTACATCCCATGCAATTGTACGCAGCCGTTCCATTTTTTGTCCCAGAAGACCCCAACGAACAGTTAAGTTCCTTCTGGGTTGAGCGTATTAAATAAAATAATCTTATCAAGAGAAATTAAGTATAGTGTCTAAATTATCCGTAATTATTCCAACCAGTGGAGATTCAGATCTGAATCCGACTATTTTCTCGTTACTTAAAAGTACATATCCTCCATCTGAAATTATAATAATATCACCCAAAAAAATTAGAGTATATAAAAATGAAGTAATTAAGATTGTCTATTGCAAAGTAAAAAGCCAAGTAAAACAAAGATTGATCGGCTTTAGAAAAGCCAAATATCAATATATCCTTCAATCTGATGACGACATTGCCTATGATAAAAATTGTATTGAGAATTTAGTTAAAGTAATTAAAAAACAGAGATTTAAATCTGCTGTTTCGCCAACAATCTTAAACCAAAAAAGAGAGTCTATTTATAGTGCTCAATATAAAAGGCCGTCTTGGTATAATTATTTAGTTAATGGCAGCCAAGGCTTTACGCCCGGAAGGTTTGCATCATCTGGTGAAGCTTTTGGGCTTAAAACAGATTGCAAGACAGCTAAAGAAGTCGAGGTCTTATGGCTTCCCGGGGGCTGTGTATTGCATGCAAAAAAAAATTTATCATATAAAAACTACTATCCATTTCAGGGTAAAGCCCTGGGAGAAGATGTTATTCACTCGATCATAATGAAAAAAAAAGGGGTAAAATTATTTATTTCACCTTCAGCCTTATGCAGAACAAAGCTAAGTACATCAGGTGTTTCATTCCATGAAACTTATTTGAGTATGTTAAAATTGAACTGGGTTTGGAATCAGGTCATTTCAACACACAAAGGATCTTACTCAAGAAAATATCTAAACTTAATAATTTATTTATTTTACTTTTTAAAGCAAAAATAAAATGTTTACTCTTGTCTCACCAAAAGTTGCAAGGAAAACCTTTGCATCTTATTTATGCTTCGTGTTTTTGATATTAATCACATTAAGTTTAATATTTTTCCAAAATATTGGTTTTAATTTCTGCATACCTTTTATTTTATTTTGCGCCAGTTTTCTATTTTGGGAGAATGTGCCAAATTATCTTGCTAACCCGCTTAGCATCTTGCATACAACATTTAATCTTATTTTTTTCGCAATACCTGCTCTCTTTTTGATATATGTAAAATCATGGGGTGAAACTGGCCTTGATTGGTGGTTCGGGGTGAACCTAAATGAGTCGGAATCTACTTACATTGCAAACCTTGCTAAAAGTTTATATTTTTTAACATCGTGTTCTTTTCTGGGTTGTCTTGCAATGGCAAGCGTAAGTAATAAAACAACTCTTAAAGAACTTAAAATTGATGCAAAAAAATTTCTTGTTATAGGATCTTCAGTAATTATTGTTTGTAATATATCTTCTATTATTTACAATCAAGATATAACGGTACTTGATGGACCTGCGGTATCTATATTTTCTTACCTTGCGCTTTTTCTGCAAGATGCTGCGATTTTAATTTTGGCTGGCGTTTTATTAGCAAGTGCAAACACAAGTCTGTTACTAAAAAAAGTCTGCATATTCTTAATTCTAATTTGGATCGTATTTAATATCACCTCAAAATCAGCTTTGTTTAAAGTGTTTCTTTTTTCTACAATTATATCAGTTGGCTTGTTTCAAAAGATGCCTAAGCAAAAGCTTTATATTTTGAAGAAAAAAACCATCTTAATTCTGGCATTGTTTATCTTTACACTTTTTCAAGTTGGCTTCGAGTTTAAGCAAAGTAAGAATGCAGGATACATAACGTATTTTGAGGCTGCAAAAAATATAGCGGCTTCACTTTTTGAAATTGAAAATAAAGAGAAAGAAATGTACCGCCTTTTTTTTACACGTCTTTCAATGGAATTATCCTATTTAAATGTCCTTTTTTTTGAGTATGATCCAGTCAATGACAAACGTCTAATAAATCACTACGCTGCTGCTATCCTGGCATCGTTTGTAAACCAAGCAGTCCCTGGTACACCCTTTCCAAATTCAACCGGGATATCGAATCAGTATGTACGGTCAATTCTGATAAAAGAAAAAATCGATACATCGAACTTCCGAGGAGATGAAAATTCAAATCCTTATACTTGTATTGGTTTTTTGTGGCTTTTCACAGGTTATTTAACACCCATTCTGTATTTTCTTCTTTGTTTAGGCTTTTCAAAAATCATATCCAGTTTATCATCTCCCCTTTTAGTAATACCATACTTAGTGATTTTCTTTGGTTTGATGGCAATGTCAGGAATAGAAAACATATTAAAGATTTTCTGCGTTATGCTTTTGAATTATTATTTAGTATATATCCTATGTTGTGAAAAAAAGCATAAGACGAGGTGAAGAAACAAAATCTTTTTATTCTCGCTCCAAATCAACGACTTTGTGGCCAACACGCTTCGATTTAAGTGTTATCATTAGAAAAAATGCACTTAATAAAAAAAAATTTTATACAATTCGGTCCCGCAACCCAAAAACAAAAGATTTCGGTAAAAAAATAACAATCTTCACGTGATGAAAAACCATTTTTCGGTGAGCATTTTATGAGACGTTTTCAGCAGTTAAAGTTCTATAAATAAAAAAAGATGACTTTTTTATTCAAGACTCCCCAACTCGTCTGTGTTTTAAAAACACTTACATTTACGCTCATAATGCCTCCCTTTTTTTTAACTTAAAGTAACAGGCTTTTTTCTCGACCCAAATTTCTTATTTATAAACTTTTTTAAAGTGTTTACTTTTTGTTTGGTTCAGATTTCTGCAAAACAACATGTTTAGAATTAAAAAAGCATAATATTCTTCTTCGTACGCTTAATTTTAAGACAAAGAAACATACTAATTTCAGAAAGACCAAAACATATATTATTTCTTTCTCCATGACCGCGGATGTTGAAACAAATAGCATTGGCGTGTAGTGCAGTAGATTTATATAATAAACTTTTTTACCAAATCAATTGTCTAATTATCACAATTTGTAAGAAAGTAAGACCTTTTTCTGAAATATCTCCGTTTTGCTACGCAAAAAGTTTATCTATTTGCTTTTTTTGGCCACTTTTGGCTTTCCAATGTATAAATATTTATCAAACTTGTAATCACTAAACCTTCTCAAGTCGTGTTAAAACTTGGGGTTTGCCATTCAGTGAAGCAATGGACTGGAAATTTGCTCGTTACTACCCTGAAGCTACCTTACGCCTGTGAATCGGCCGCTTTCATCTAGCCCAGTACGAATTGGAAACATTGTGTGGCTTGGTGAACAGGTTTGCATATTGCCACATTCAGTGTTGGAGATGGTTCAACAGTGGGTGCTAATTCTCATGACGCGCGACATTTCGCCAAACAAAATCGCTGCCGGCAGCCCCACTCGCGTAAAACGTGTATTTGATACACCAACTAAAAATGTTGAAAGATTTGAATATGTCACGTATTGTCATTTCAGCCGTTAATTTGTCTGAGGGAGGTCCTCTCACGGTTTTACGTGAGTGCCTGTCATCAGCAGTTGCTACCGTGCCAGGGGATTATGAGATAATTGCCCTCGTTCATAGCACTGATCTATCTCGACAACCACGAGTCCGCCTAATTGAAATTCCTAGTGCAAAGAAATCATGGCTGCATAGGTTGTACTGGGAGTGGTTTGGGTTCCATCAACTGTCTAAGAAACTTAAGCCGACGCTGTGGCTTTCTCTGCACGACATCACGCCACGTGTATTGGCTTCGCGGCAAGCAGTTTATGTCCACAACTCTTCTCCGTTTTACCGAATTAGTATGCGTGAATCATTGCAAGAGCCAGTATTTTTATTATTTAATTTATTTTATATTTGGCTTTATCGTGCATTTATATTCCGTAATTACTGCGTTATCGTTCAGCAGCAATGGCTTCGCGAAGAATTTAAAAGGTGCTTTGGAAAAATTCCAGTGGTGGTAGCCCACCCAGTGGAACGTGCCGACTATTCCCCTAAAGTAAATCCATCCAGTCCCGTATTTATATTTCTTTATCCCGCGTTGCCAAGGGTATTTAAAAATTGTGAAACATTATGCAGGGCAGCACAACTATTAGATTCCCGTGGAGTGACTGGCTTTCAGATTCGGTTGACTACCGATGGGCGCGAAAATCGATATGCCCGATGGCTTCGCAAGCAATTTGGTGCAACACCACACGTTCGCTTCATCGGTCGTCAGACCCAAGATGAAATGCGGTCGCAATACTCTCAAGCTTCCGCAGTGGTATTTCCCAGCAAACTTGAAACTTGGGGATTGCCTATTAGCGAGGCCAAGAGTCAACAGATACCGTTACTTGTGGCAGACCTTCCCTACGCGCACGAAACAGTCGGTTCCTATGACCTCGTTAGTTTTTTTCCTGTCGATTCGCCTACGGCTCTTGCTGACCTCATGCAATCTATGTTGGACAAATCATGGCAGCCGACTGGCAATAAACTCATTACTCCTGCGTCCCCATTCGCACCAGACTGGGCGAGCTTGTGGGGTTTGCTAATGGGTGGCTTGCCCTCTTTGACTTCAAGCCAGACGCCCTTGAGTGGCGTAATAGATAAGAGAATCTTGGCAGATGAGTGATCCGAATCACGATTCGAACGCCTGTTCGCTGGATAGACTTCGCTTTATCGGCTTCTAAAATATTCCATATTCCCGCTCGCCAATCGACAGAGCTGGGCTGATCAACTTCTATTGCGCGAAATTCTGCTCACAAATCGGCTTTGACTTTTTCGCGAATGCGCTGGTATTAGATCTGCGGCCTGTTTGACGTATATCATGGCTGAAAAATTTCTTCCCCGACCACACATTGCTGTCTGCCTAGCGGCGTATAATGGTATGGCGTGGATCAAGGCTCAGGTCGACTCGATACTCGCGCAGGAGAATGTAGACGTTAGAATCATCGCGGCGGTGGATCATTCCACCGACGCCACCGAAGAATGGCTGCGGGCCCTTGGGGCGCGGGATCCGCGCGTAATCCTACTGCCCACCGCACCGGCTTCTGGTGGCGCGGCGCAGAATTTTTTCCGTTTGCTCCGCGAAGGAGATTTCGCCGGATGCGATTATATTGCCCTCTCGGACCAAGACGACATCTGGCTGCCAGGCAAACTCACCCGTGCAGTCGAACTACTAAACAAGACACATGCACAGGGTTATTCCAGTGACGTACTTGCTTTCTGGCCGGACGGGCGGCGTAAGTTGATCCGCAAGTCTCAACCGCAAAAGATTTGGGACCATCTTTTCGAGGGCCCTGGTCCGGGTTGCACGTTCGTCCTAACATCCAGTCTGATGGCATCCCTGCAGGCACATCTCGCAAGCTGTCCGCAGGCCTTGGCGCATATTTCATTCCATGACTGGTTTATTTATGCTTTTGCCCGCATCCGTGGTTGTCCATGGGTTATTGATGATCGTTCCCATCTGCTGTACCGACAGCACCCCAGCAATGTGTTTGGTGCGAATTGGGGATGCCGGGCTTTTCAACGGAGAACCTTGATGGCACTGAAGGGCTGGCACTTTAAACAGGCGAGATTGATTGCTCGCGCGGTCGGGGCTGACCATCTCGAGTTTGTTCAACGTACGCTCTTTGCCGGTCCATTGGGATATTTTCGGCTTGCTTGCCTTGCTGGGCAGTGTCGTCGCAAGCAACGAGATCAGTTCATGCTGGCTCTTTCCTCGCTGTTTCTCGGCGTCAAGGAACTCTTTCTACGTGACCGCCATACTTGACCCATCCCTATGAAGCCTTATTCAAACATTCTGATGACCTTGCTTGATCGGGGTTCCAATGCAGCTCGAGCTTTTTTTGCTAATACTGGCGACGCACCCATTGAAAGACCCTGAATGCTTTCAGAAACTCAAGGATACAAAGGAATTCCACAAGGTGGTGGACCCCAGTTGCCGTTCGCTTCTCGCCAGACCCAGCCCAGGTGGTGACACTGTTATGGGCTCACCGGTAAGATTGAGGATCTTGCGGCATAACGGGCTTCACATTAAGTGAAAGATGCCACTCTGGAAAAAGTCTTGGGCGAATTTTCTCGGAAAACGATGAGATCGCACATACGCGACGTAGCGGGAGACAACCAAATAGATATCGTCACACTAGGCGAGCAAGCGCAAATAGCGACGTTGGCAATCTTCGCTTCTGAGGTTGTGTTCAATGAACACAGACAGACTTTCCTTTGAGACGGGTATTGGTAACTGGTGCGATTGGTTTTGTGGGTAGAGCTCTTATGCCTACACTTATATGTCGAGGACATGAATCCCGCGAAGCAGTGCGCCGTTTCGAAAAAAAGCCGGGCGGAAGATTAAGTTCGTTTGTCGTTGGCAATATTGACGGCACGACATACTGGTCAACGGCACTTCAAGGAGCAGACGCTGTGATCCACCTTGCCGCGCGGGTTCATGTCATGCGTGACTCTGCGCGCGAGCCGCTCGTTGAATTTTACCGTGTGAACACCGAGGGCACGCTCAACCTAGCTCGCCAGGCTGCAGCAGCTGGAGTGAGGCGATTTATCTTTCTCAGCACCATTGGAGTAAATGGAAACTCAACATTGCATGGAAAGGTATTTGTGCCAACTGATACTCCTTGTCCGCACGATCCGTACAGTTTGAGTAAGTATGAGGCTGAAAACGGACTTCATTCTGTCGCTCAGTCAACTGGGATGGAGGTAGTAATCATTCGGCCTCCTCTGGTTTATGGAGCCAACGCACCTGGTAATTTCGGAAAGCTTACGCGTTTAGTTGCTAAGGGCCTCCCTCTTCCACTTGGGTCCATCAACAATCGTCGCAGTCTGGTGGGTATAGACAACCTAGTAGATTTTATTGTGATGTGTCTTGAACACCCTGATGCCGCTAATAAAACTTTCTTGGTGAGTGACGGCGAAGATCTTTCCACGCCAGATTTAATTCGGCGAATGGCCCGTGCGATGAATCGACCCGCGCGTTTACTTTCTGTTCCAACGTCCGTACTTATGGCCGCCGCCACTATTCTAGGTAAGGGCGACATGGCGCACAGATTATGCGGTAATTTGCAGGTCGATATTTCCAAATCGCGCACACTCCTTGGATGGAATCCGCCCATTTCCGTAGACGAAGGATTGAGGAGGGCGGTGGGTGGTGGTTGGTGACTAGAGATTGGTTATTGGGGTCCCGCGCCACGCATTCGCGGGACGCGCTCACGCGTGCTTACGCGCGGATTGGTGAACAGTAACAGCTAGCGAGAAGCTTTGATGACAGAATGATTTACCTAAACAAAATTCTTCCAGTAATCTGTCTGCCGATCGGATTTACAATGGCTCTGGTTGGAGCGGGACTGATTCTAAGAAAGAAAGTCCTATGCTGGGCTGGGTTGGTGGTTCTTCTTTTGCTGAGCACGGGATTCGTTAGCGGGAAACTGATGAGGTGGGTAGAGGGAGTGGAAGACAGGAGTGTCATCCAGGATGTGAAAACCGCCGAGGCAATTGTTGTCTTAAGCGGAATGATTGAGGAGCAAAAGAACGCTTCGCTGGGCGAGTGGTCGGGTGCGGTGGACAGATTTGAAGGTGGAGTTGATCTTATACAAGCCGGGAAAGCGCCTTTGCTAATCTTTACGGGTGGATGGGTGCCGTGGATACCAAATGCGAAGCCCGAAGGGGAAATTCTGGAGCAAAGAGCCGTTAGGCTGGGAGTTCCAAAAGATAAGATTCTGGTAACGGGGAAAGCGCAAAATACGCAAGAAGAGGCGACTGCTGTGAGGCAAGTTGGCAGAAACTGGTGGGTGACGGGAAGTAATCCGAGGATCATTCTTGTGACAAGTGCATTTCATATGAGAAGAGCCGAAATGCTATTTCGGAAAAGTGGATTCGAGGTGACGCCGTTTCCAGTTGATTTTCAGACCTCAAAGAACAGCGGAATTACGCCTCTCAGCTTTCTGCCATCTGCCCAAGCATTGGCGAGGAGTGAGACAGCGATAAGGGAGATGATCGGACTTGCGTACTATTGGGCTATTGAAAGATAAAAAATTGCTCAATGGGCAGAAGGAGAAAGTGAGTGAGCAGTAATCAGGGGAGCGATCAGCTTAGGGTGCTAAGAGATTATGCTTGTTGGGTGGTAAACCGCTAAACTTTATGAGGCGTATTTTTGATGTACTGGTAGCGCTGGGGTTGATGCTGATCCTTGCGCCCCTATTTCTTTTCGTGGTGTTGGGGGTCAGGCTGACTTCTGTTGGACCGGTGCTATTCCGTACTCAGCGCGTTGGCAAAGGCAACAAACTGTTTACGATGTATAAGTTTCGCACGATGCGGATGGATACGCCACAGGTGGCAACCCATCTCCTGAAGGAACCTGATCAATTTCTCACACCGATTGGAAAAATTCTTCGCCGTACTAGCCTCGATGAACTGCCGCAGTTGATCAATGTACTAAGTGGCGATATGACGCTAGTAGGTCCTAGGCCCGCGCTGTTCAATCAGGATGACTTAGTGGCCTTGCGAACCGCAAGAGGAGTTGACGCGCTGACTCCGGGAATTACCGGTTGGGCACAGGTCAACGGACGGGACGAGCTACCGATTCCAGAAAAAGTGAAGCTCGATGAGTGGTATTTGAAGAACCGAAGCTTTTGGCTGGATCTCAAAATATTAGGGATGACAGTTTTCAAAGTGATACGGAAAGAAGGGGTGGTGCATTAGGGGGGTGGGCCCCGCAGTTGCGGCCCCGACGCAGGTCGGGATAGAGACGCCTACGCGCGGATTGGTGGCTAGGGATTGGGGGTTGGGGATTGGTTATTGGTGGGGGCGATGAAGTAGAGGCCGAAGGTGTGCGCTTACTTATTTGACCTAGGTGGAAATAGTAGTATACTATATTCTATCTAGGTAGAAATTAGAGGAGATACCATGATTCACCGATATTTGGAAAGTTACATCCGTAGTGATCTGAAAAAGAAAATGGTCTTTATCAGTGGACCTCGGCAAGTAGGGAAGACCACTCTTGCCCGCCAGATAGGGGAGCGGTTTTTCAACGACCAGTATGAATATTTGAATTGGGATTTTGCGGAGGACCGCAACAAGATCCTTTCTGGTATTTGGCAGGCACAGAGGGAGCTTTTTATTTTGGATGAGATCTATAAGTACAAAAATTGGAAGGGTTATCTCAAAGGGGTTTTTGACAAGTTCAAAGAACGCTTTTCGGTTTTGGTCACGGGAAGTGCGCGGCTTGATATTTATCGAAAGGGTGGGGACTCCCTTCTCGGTCGATACCGCTCTTATCGTCTTCACCCTTTGAGCGTTGCGGAGATCGATGCTCCTGCTGGGGATCGCGGAAAAACCTTCACTCCATTTAAAGAATTGCAGTTCCCCTCAGAGGGGGGCGACTCCTTTCAGGCGCTGCTTAAATACGGCGGCTTTCCTGAGGTTTTTATCAAGCAGGAGGAGCGTACCCTAAGATTATGGCATAACGAGCGGGCAGACCGCTTGGTGAAAGATGATATCCGTGATGTTGAGTTGGTGAGGGATCTCTCGAGTCTCCAGGTCCTGATCCGGCTTCTGCCTGGCAAGGTGGGCTCTTTGTTTTCGCTCAATGCGCTGCGTGAGGATCTTATGGCTGCCCACAAAAGCGTGGCCCTATGGGTCGAGATTCTAGAGCGGTTTTACTATCATTTTCGCATCCACCCCTATCAGAGCACCCTTGTGAAGTCTTTGCGCAAGGAGCCCAAGCTTTATTTGTGGGATTGGTCCGAGATCGAAGATCCTTCGATCCGTTTTGAAAATATGGTAGCCGGGCATCTTTTGAAGTTCTGTCATTTTTTGGAGGATGTCCACGGCTTCAAGGCCCAACTGAATTTCGTGCGTGATAAGGAGCAGAGGGAAGTGGATTTTCTTGTGTGCGTGGACGGGAAGCCATGGTTTTGTGTTGAGGCGAAATATACGAGCCAGGAGGTCCCTTCCTCTTTGAAATACTTTTCGACCCGACTGAAAGTTCCCTTCGTCTATTTAGTGGTTCAAAAGTCGAAGGTTGATGTATTCAAAGACTCGGTGCGGATCCTATCTGCGGACAAGTTTTTAAGGGGATTGGTGTGAAAGTCTGAAAGTTTCCGGGCTACTTAACAGGGCTCAGTAACTTTGTGAAGGGAGAAAGATTTTCTCGCAGGGACACGGGGGGGCAAGTCGCGAAGAAAAGGGACAGGGGTTCTAGCCGAGGCTGGGTGAACGGATGCTCGACAGGTGTAAATTTATCCGTATAATTTTACGTAATGAACAAAAGTATCCTCAAGCGAAAAATTGATCTTCGTCTGCCACCCGGTAAGTCGTGCTTTCTATGGGGGCCTCGCCAAGCAGGGAAAAGCTACTGGATTCGTCATCACTTGAAGCCAGCCAAGGTGATCGATCTTCTCCAGACGGATGTGTTTGCGGAGTACGCCTCAAGGCCCTCCCTCCTTCGGGAAAGATTTGCGGAGGGCAAAGGATTGATCGTGATTGATGAAGTTCAAAAAGTGCCCCAGCTTCTGGACGAAGTACACTGGATGATCGAAGAGCGCGGCGCGCAATTTCTTTTGACGGGGTCCAGCGCCCGCAAACTGCGAAAGGGGCACGCCAATCTTCTTGGGGGCAGAGCATGGAGGCGGGTGATGTTGCCGCTCTCTTCTACGGAGGTGTCCGGTTTCAAGCTTGAGGAAGCCCTCATCTCGGGCATGCTCCCGCCCCATTTTTTATCGCCGAATCCTCTGGAGGAGTTGCGAGCGTACGTGGCGGATTATCTGAAGGAGGAGATTGCGGCCGAAGCCCTTGCGCAAAATATTCCCGCTTTTTCAGAATTTCTGCGCGTGGCTGCCTTGAGCTCAAGCGAACTCATCCACTATACGAATATCGCCCGTGAAACCGGGGTATCGCAAAGAGTCGTCCGCTCTTATTTCGATATGCTGGAGGATACTTTTCTAGGATTTCGCGTACCCCCATGGACCCGGTCGAAAAGCCGGCGGATGATCCTGACGGAAAAGTTCTATTTCTTCGATGTAGGCATCGCAGGATATTTAAGCCGTCGTCGGCCCCTGCCCGGCAGCAGCGACTTTGGTAAGGCCTTCGAGCATTTCATCTTAATGGAACTACGCGCCTATCAGGCTTATGTGAATCCTGAGATGCCGATCCACTATTGGCGGACCAGTTCTGGGCAGGAGGTGGATTTTCTTTTGGGGGAAAGGGAGGTCGCGATCGAGATCAAGTCAGGGAAAGTCCATGAGGGCGACCTAAGGGGGCTGCACGCTCTGCTCGAAGATGGACCGGTCAAAAGAGCAATCATTGTTTGCCAGGAAAAGGAGCCGCGACGCATTGCGGGGAGGATTGAGGTCCTCCCTTGGCAGGATTTCCTCGAACGCCTTTGGAGTGGCGGGATCATCTCACGCTAAGCCCCGACGCTGGTCGGGGCAGGTACGGGGTAGAGACGCATAAGCGGATTGGGGGAGTTTTTACTCACGTCCCGCATTCCCGGGACGCGCTCACGCGCGCAAAGGTCGCTAAGGGAGGAAGAATCAGTGTATTCGCAGCATGCTCTGAGCAGGTAAAAAAATTCCCGATCGGTATATTTTTATTGATTACTGTCTGCTATTATGTGATAATTTACCGATCGGTAAATATAGTAATTTATGATAAGTATTCAATCGCCGCAACAGCTTGGCAATGCGCTTTGTAGTGCTCGTAAGTATCTAAAATTGACACAGCCAGAGCTGGCCCTTGCGGCAGGTGTTGGGGTGCGTTTCATCGTTGATCTTGAGGCCGGCAAACCCACCTTGCGACTGGAAACCGTTCTGCGTGTGATTGAGGCGCTGGGTGGCAAGATTACTTTGGAAGGATTACCTGCTGTCACCCCAGGGGGTAGTGGATATGGCAAGTGACCTTACGGTTTGGCTATTTGCAGACCCAATCGGCACTTTGTCGATGGACGATGGACGACTCAGCTTTTCGTATACAACCGAGTGGTTCAAGTATGGGAAAGCAGTCCCGTTATCTTGCTCGTTGCCGTTGCAAGTAGAGCCATTCGACGACCAAAAAACCCGACCCTTCTTTGCCGGACTTTTGCCAGAAGGAGAGATGCGCCGCTTGATCGCGCAACAGTGCCAAGTCTCTCGTCAAAACGATTTTGCTCTGCTCGACCACATCGGCGGTGAATGTGCCGGGGCGGTCACATTGTTGAAACCTGGGCAGACCCTGCGCCTGCCCGATGCAGGGGGGGATATCGAATGGTTAAACGATGAGGAAGTCATTGCGATATTAGATGAGCTGCCACGTCGCCCGATGCTGGCGGGCAAAGACGGCATACGACTCTCACTGGCAGGGGCTCAAGACAAGTTGCCGATCATCTTCGAAGGGGCGCGGATTGGGTTGCCTAGAAACGGAACGGCCAGCACCCATATATTGAAACCCGCCATTCATGGGGTGGAAGATAGTGTGACGAATGAAGGGTTTTGTTTGGCGTTGGCCGAGGCTATGAGACTGCAGCCCGTTCGCTCGAAGATTCACGCGGTTCGAGATCGGCGGTTTTTACTGGTAGAACGTTACGACCGAGTTGCCGATTCCACGGGGCGATTCCAGCGCCTTCATCAGGAGGACTTCTGTCAGGCGCTTGGAGTGGCGCCTGAGATGAAATATCAGAGTGAAGGGGGCCCGGATCTCGCGCGGTGTTTTGATTTGGCACGCCGCGTCACACGCCCCAGTGCGCCCCAAGTGTTGAGATTGTTCGATGGGGTGATTTTCAATGCCCTGATCGGCAATCACGATGCCCATGCCAAGAACTTTTCCCTGCTGTATTCGGCCGATGCCCCGGTTTTAGCACCGTTCTACGACATGCTTTCGACCGCCTTGTATCCTACCCTCACGGCCAAGATGGCGATGAAGATTGGGAGCAAGTACAAGTTCAGCGAAATCCAAGTTCAGCACTGGGACCAATTTTCCGAAGGGGCGGGTCTGGCCAAGGCTCAGGCGCGCAAGCGGATTTTGGAACTAGCGAAGTCTCTGCCGTTGACCGCTCGTAAGCTTCAGGCTGATCCTCAAAGGGGATTTGCTGGCCATCCGATGGTCGAGCAGATTCTTCTTCTGATTAAGGAGCGTTGCGCGCTGACGATTCGGCGCCTGACTAACCCTGTCGCTTCTGGGGAGACGTGATTGGTGAGTGGTCCCCGCGCTTGCGGGACGCGCTCACGCGCGGATTAGAGATTGGGGGTTAGTTAGTGGAGAGTGGTGATTGGTCCCCGCGGTTGCGGGACGCGCTCACGCGCGGATTGGTGGGTAAAAAGAAGTGGGGATAGGTGACTATAAAGCGTCTTGACAAAGACTGATAAGCGACGCAGAGTGAATGATGCAAACCCTTAGCCCTACGAAAGCCCGTTCGAATCTCACCTACTGGCTGAAAGCCGCGTCTAGTGGGGAAGACGTAGGTATTCTCTATGGGGATCAAATTATCGCCTTAAGGCCAGTATCGGTGGAATCTACCGACTACGCTATGCGGGAGTATGGGGCGACAGCAGCCGATGTGGATCGCCTGTCCCAAAGTGCTCATGAAGAAATCCAAAAAAACCGTCGCGCAGGAAAACTTAAATCCTTCAACGGAAATCTCGAAGATCTGTTGGCGGATTAAGTTGACCGAGAGATGCCTCAAGCATCTTGGTAGACTTTCAACCGAGGATCGTTTGGCCGCGAACGAAGCTCTCGGATCGGTGCTGAATGCCTGGGGTGCCCCTCACGCCCATCATGGAGCTGAAATACGAAAACTTGGTTCCAAGCTTTTCGAATGTCGTGTGGGTCTCCGGCTACGTTTGCTTTTTCAGCCTCATGGTCCCGAACGAGAGCTAATTTTTTTCGAAATGGGCAATCACGACGAGATTCGTCGCCTGCTTAGGAACTGGTGAATGGGCCCCGCGGTTGCGGGACGCGCTCACGCGCGGATTGGGGATTAGAGATTGGTTATTGGGGAGTGGGGTCCCGCGCCCCGCAGTTGCGGCCCCGACGCAGGTCGGGGTAGAGACGCAAGGGAAGGATTAAAAGGAGTGCGGCCATTCCGCAGTTTAATGTGGAATAGACTTGACTATTCCGCAGTATTGTGATGAATGGAATAATGAAGAATTATCCTAGAATCTATACCGAAATTATTCGGGAGCATCTGGCTGAAAATCGCCAGATGGCGTTCGTCTCGGGACCGCGACAGGTGGGCAAGACCACCGTCTGTCGAGAACTGGCCACGACCTATTTTAATTGGGACAATCAGGATTCGCGTGCCCTGATTCTGAAGGGCCCTGCCGAAATTGCGCAGGTTGCCGGGCTTCAAAAAATCCGAACGGCGAAGCCGGTCTTGGCTTTCGATGAGTTGCATCGTTATTCACGCTGGAAAAATTTCCTCAAAGGGTTCTTTGACCTTTATGGAACCCAGGCAAAAATTGTGGTGACCGGCTCCTCGAGACTGGATGTTTTCAAGCGTGGAGGGGACAGTCTCATGGGGAGATATTTTTGCTATCGCATGCACCCCTTCAGCGTGGCGGAACTGGCCCGCCTGATTTTGAGAAAGGAACTCACAGCTTCACCCAGCGAGCTACGTGAAAATGAATGGACAGCTCTGTGGACGTACGGCGGATTTCCAGAGCCGTTTGTCCGAAGAGATGCACGCTTCTCTAGGAGGTGGCATAGTCTGAGAGAAACGCAGTTGCTGCGGGAGGACGTGCGTGAAATGACGCGGATTCAGGAGATCGACCAGTTGATCGCCCTGGCAAACGTGCTTGCGGAACGATCGAGCGATCAAGTGGTTTATGCGTCCTTAGCCAAGCAGGTGAGGGTCAGTGAGAATACGGTCAGAGCTTGGGTGGGGGCGCTTGCTGCCTTGCATCTCGGGTTCTTAGTTAGACCGTGGCACCGGAATGTGTCACGGGCGATTCGCAAGGAGCCAAAATGGTTTTGCAGGGACTGGTCGATGATTGGGGATGTCGGCAAACGAGCGGAAACGTTTGTGGCCTGCCATCTCTTGAAGGCGGTGGAGGGGTGGACAGATTTGGGTTTAGGAAAATTTGATTTGCACTACATCCGCGACAAGCAGAAACGAGAAGTGGATTTTCTGGTCACAAAGAATCATCAACCCTGGTTTTTAGTTGAAGTGAAAAATGCGGAGTCACGGCTTTCGCCCGCGCTGGCTCTGATGCAGAGCCAGACGGGGGCTCAACATGCATTTCAGGTGGTGATCGAAGAGCCTTACGTTGCGGCGGACTGTTTTCAGCAAAAAATGCCGGTGGTCGTCCCCGCTCGGACGTTTTTAAGCCAACTATTGTAATCAAGCCAAGAGCGTAATTATTTGTGATTAGTGGTTAGTGAGTCGTGACTAGAGATTAGAGATTGGTTGTTGGGGAAGTTTTTACTCACGCAAAGGTCGCAAAGGAGTGATTAGAGCGGGAGCGCGGATTGGTGATTAGGGATTAAAGAAGAGATAAAAAAGCTGTTACAATCTGACGCCAAGGTACTTATGGCATTAGCGGCCGGAACATGATCCTTTACCTTTTGATTGCTTAATGAATCGAGGATGACGATGATGGAAAGGCTATGTTTGTGTGGAATAAATTAACCCGAATCCTTCTACTCCAGTTGCTCTACTCGGCAGTGCTGGTGGTGGCGCTTTATGCGGCGTTTCAGTTGAGGTTCGACTTCTATCCCGCCCCTTACATGGATCGATATAAGATGGGGTTGGTCATTAGCTTGGGGCTTACTTTGCCCCTACTTTGGGTTTTCGGCCAATTTCGCACCCTTCTCTCCTACTTTGGGTTGCCCGATGCGCAAAAAATTGTTGTCGCTACTTCTTTGGCCAATGCGGGTTTACTTGCCGCCAACTATCTCAATCTGGGGCTTTTGACTCCGCCCCGTGGGGTGGTTGTGATCAACTTTGTT
>Ga0247835_1001356_pt1 | contig 30528 bp, 17 predicted proteins | sample LaCtaG_3_FD_189912 | JGI IMG/M metagenome (GOLD analysis project Ga0247835, IMG submission 189912) | Freshwater microbial communities from meromictic Lake La Cruz, Castile-La Mancha, Spain - LaCruzMarch2015_13.5m | ecosystem: Environmental > Aquatic > Freshwater > Lake | place: Spain: Castile-La... | reverse complement strand
TGTTCTTTTTATCGTAATTGGTCACCTTCACCTGGTAGGATGCGGGTTGAAAAGGCAACAATCCGCCGTTATCCACTTTCGCTTTTTCAGGCAAAAACGCGATACCGATGTTGTTGGCGCCTTCGCAATGGTAATGCACCCAGAAGCCGAAGTAGTATTTTTTGCCCACCACCAGCGGTTCGCGCAGGGTGCCCTGAATGTATTCCCGTTTGGGGTTTTCGACCGTTCCGCCGCGCACATTTACCGCTGAAACATTTTTGCCACTCCGGGCAGCAAAGTCCCAGGAAGCACCGTACGGGTCATACACATAGTACTTATCCAATTTTTTCACACTGGTAAACGCCTTGGGCTCCGATTTATTCGGGCTATCCCATCCTTTCAGTTTGTCGATCGGGTTGGAAAGATCCAGTTGCTGGGTAGAATCTTTCGGGATTTCAAAACTGGGGTTGACCACCAGGTTTTTCGGCTTGGGTGGTTTGGGCGTGGTGGTTTGCGCCAGTAAGGAAGCAGAAAAACAGGCCCAAAGGCTTAAAAACAGTAGGAAACGCATGATTCGTAAGGGTAAAAGATAAGATAATTAACTAATGCGTCCTTAACGAAGGATTGGGGAATTAATTGTTAAGACAGGTAACTAATTCTTTGGTTGGATTACAGAGCCCGCAATTCGGCGTAGGTTTTGTAATCCAAGTTTGCGGGCGAACTGATGATAAACAACGAAGCCGTACCCTCGGAAGCGATGATTTGTACTCGATCCAAGTCTTTTGCCAGCACAAAATCGAATTGTTGAACCTGCTGGCCATTGATCGTGGGCGTGCCTTCCAATACATACAGGGAATTTATTTTGTCTGTGCTTGTTGGTAAGTGTACACTGCTGTTATCCAATTGAATACGCTGTACGGTAACACCGGGCGTATCCATTTGAAATGGGCTGCCAGCACCTGCCAGGGTGGTAATTTGCGTGCCGTTTTGTGTACTTACCGGAAAATCAGCGGCTTTATAATCATCATAACTGGCAGGTTGAGCAATGGTTTTCTGCAAATTCGGGTCGAACCAGATTTGAAACATCTCGGCATCTTTGCCCATCCATTCCGAGTGGCTAATACCGTTTCCTGCGCGGATAATTTGCACATCACCTGCTTCCAGTGGACGCAATTCTTTCATTTTTGTATCATAATGCCGGATTTCGCCTTTCAGGACAAAAGAGCAAATTTCAAATCCCTGGTGCGGGTGCAGGCCGATGGTGCTGTCTTTCACCGCACGCGCGTGGGCCCAATAGAACAAATTGGAATAAGGGCCAATGGAGGCTTGATCTTGCGGAAAACCGATGGGTTTGTTTTCCACGATTTCGCCGCCGTTGAAAGCGCCTTTCCCTTGTTGATGGATGGGTATGATTTGGATGGACATGTTATTTAGATGTTGTGATGTTTAATGTTGTAAAACGTTGTTTTGGGGGAAAGGTTTTGGTTGGATTAGGTAAATATTGAAATTACAAATAACAATAAAAAAGTACTTTTGACGCTGGATTTAACCGACGTTGAAACAAATTGATTATGCTGGTTTTTTGCATGTGTTAAAATAATCATAATTTGGTTTTTGTAAAACTTTATTTGAATTTTGTTCACAACAAGAAAACCTACAATACCCCTACTTTTGACAATAATTTTACAATCATAAATCTTTCCTATCTAATTGCAAATTTCAACCAACAGTATGAAAAAAATGCTTCTGGTATGCTTGTCATGCCTCCTGATCTGCGCTGCGGTTTCCGCACAAACTGAAAAAACGGTACAAAATATTGCCGAGTTACTCGAAAATGCCGATGTTTTTGTGAAATATCGCACTTTTCGCAGCGATTTCCAAAAAATGAACACCGATTTGGGCGCTCAACTCAAATTTTATGAGGATTATGAAATGCTCAACATTGCGTACAATGACACGCAAAAAGAATACAATGAATTCCTCGAAATCATCCGAAAAGACCTCTCAGACTGGTCTGAAATTAAGGCAATGGGCCGCAATCCTGAAAAATTTGCCAATAAATACCTCACTGAATACAACAGTGTGATTGCTGCTTACAACAAGCAGTACAAGCCGGTATATAACAAGGTACTTGCCAACTCCAAATCGGCTGCCGGGAAATCCATTTCACCTCAAATGGTGATCGTAGGCATTCAGGTTTTTAATGCAGTGGTGGATTTGATTAAAAACCGAAAAGAGGAAAAAGCAGAAAACCTGAGTTTGGTGATCGGTACCATTAATTCTTTTTTCATCCAAAAATTAAAGATGCAATCATGGGCAGAACTGGATATTCCAGTGCCAACTGCTACTCGTCCAACCAAGACCAACAGTACTTCTACTAAAACAGACACGCCTGCAACATCAAGTGATGCGGAAGTGATTTCTAAGCGCCAAAAAGAACAAGCCGCTTCGGTTACTCAAGTAAGTTCTCCGCTTTTTTCTAATATGAGCGGGTTTGTAGAATTTCACTATTTGGATACTGCTAACCGGGATTTGAAAATGAACTTTATCGCAAACCGGGGTAAAAATATTATTGTAAGTACGCGCAAACCTCAAAATGGTGGCATCGCAACCACCAACCAAACCAACCGGGTAGACTTCTACAATAGTGTAGACTCATTTGCCGAAGGCGAGCAATTTTACATCAAAGTCAACAATACGGCCGGTTTATATGTGATTACGCTCAACGCCGATAGTACGATTTCTGTGCTTTACCCATATAATCCAACTAAAAATATTGTTATTGAAGGACGTGATCGCAATAGCGTAACGACCTTGCCAATGGCTGATACGCAAGTTACCCCCCCAGAACAACGCTATTTTACGTTTACGGGTGAGGCTAAAAAGGAGAGTTTCTGTATTATATTAACCCGTTCCGACCTGGATTTGCGGGAAGTAACAACAGCCCTTGAAGCGCTTCCGGGCGTACCATTGCATGATCGTTTGGCTAAAGTGTTCGGCGATAAACTGGTACAACCTGCTGCTGCCAACTTGCGATTGGAGTCCAATCGACTAAGTTTTGATGCTGCCGAATCCAAGGCAACGGTACTGCCTGTGGTATTTTACATCAACCGAAAATAAAATATAGTCCCGGCAGGATGGGGGGAACCTTATCCTGCCGGTTTTTATTATTACTGCGAACCAACTTCCTGCGCATTATGTACCCGATTACTTTTTTAAGCAAACAACCCGTACGTTTTTTACTATCCGCCTTTATTTTTTGCTTGTTGCAGTTTCCTGCATACAGCCAACGCGATGTAACCGTACAACCTGGCAAAAATGGCAAACGCATTGCGCTGGTGCTGGGCAATGCCGCCTACCAAAATCAAACGACTTTATACAATACCGTGCAGGATGCCGACAGTATGGCACAAGCCTTGCGGGCCTGCGGTTTTGAGGTGCTTTCGTACAAAAATGCCAACCTGGCACAAATGGACCGCTGCATCACAGAACTCAACAACAAATTGCGCCAAACCACGTATGAAGCGGCTGTTTTTTATTATTCCGGCCATGGCTTGCAAGTGGAGGGAGATAATTACCTAGTGCCTGTGGATGCGCGCCTTGCGGAAAAATACGATGTGAAATACCAAACTTTACCCGCCCAGCGTATCCTCGATATGATGGAGGCTTGTAAGGTTTCCACTAAAATATTGTTGCTGGATGCTTGTCGCGACAACCCTTTTTCCAGAGGCTGGCGTAGCGCTGGTTCAGAATATGAACAAGGTTTGGCGGGCATGTCGGCACCGGAAGGCACTTTTATTGGTTTTGCGGCCTCTCCGGGCAAACAATCTTCGGATGGCGGCGCACTCGGAAATGGGGTGTACACCAAAGCCATTTTAAAACATATCCGTACCCCTGGACTCACCATTGATGAGTTATTTACCCGCGTGGCTGCAACCACCCGACAGTTGATCGGGCAGTTGAGTGGCACCCAAATACCTTTCAAAAACTCGTCCTTGATGGCCAATTTTTATTTTTTACCGCCCAATTTTGGTGGTAAAAATGAGGCTCCCGACCGCGATGGTGATGGGGTGCCCGATAAAACGGATATATGCCCGGATCGAGTTGGCCCGGCTTCCAATGCAGGCTGTCCCATCCTGGATAAAGTGGATAGCGATGGGGACGGATTGGAGGACGAAAAAGACGATTGCCCGGAAGAATACGGAACCCTGCGCGGTTGCCCGGATACCGACCGGGATGGGGTAGCGGACAAAGACGACAATTGCCCCTACGAAAAAGGGCTTGTATCCTTAAAAGGCTGTCCTGTAAGCGACCGAGACAACGACGGAGTGAGTGATACCGTAGATAAATGTCCCGATGTGGCAGGTGAAAAAGACTGGGCCGGATGCCCGGATAGTGATGACGATGGTATCCCGGATCATAAGGATGATTGTCCGTATGTGAAGGGCATTGCTTCCCGTAAAGGTTGCCCAGATCTGACGCAACCGAGTAAGGCGGAAACGATTATTGATCCCACCGTTGGCACTTTTATGCTGGTAAAAGGTGGCACTTTCCAGATGGGCGGCCCCTCGGACGGCCCGATACACAGTGTTACGGTAAGTGATTATTATATAGGTCAAACCGAAGTAACACAAGCCCAATGGCGTGCCGTAATGGGCGAAAACCCTTCAAGATTTAAAGATTGTGACAACTGTCCGGTGGAGCAAGTTAGTTGGGAGGACATTCAAACGTTTATTGCCAAACTGAATAACCGCAGTGGAGGTAGTAAATTTCGATTGCCCACAGAAGCTGAATGGGAATATGCCGCCCGTGGCGGCAAACAAAGCAAAGGATACACCTACTCCGGCAGCAATGATATTGATGCCGTGGCCTGGTACAGCAAAAACTTCGACGACAAAACACATCCGGTAAAAGGCAAGGCAGCTAATGAGTTAGGCTTGTATGATATGAGTGGGAACGTTTGGGAATGGTGTTCGGATTGGTATGGCTCCTACAGTGCTGCATCACAAACGAACCCGACCGGTGCTACATCCGGCTCCTACCGCGTCCGTCGGGGCGGGTCGTGGTACGGTGGCCCGGAGTATTGCGTCGTTGCCAATCGCTACAACGTTACCCCTGTCTTTCGTAACGACCGTCTGGGCTTCCGGTTAGCCAGGGCAGTTACCTTTTAGCCTTTTTACCTTTTTACCCTTTGCCCCTTTAAAGAAGGAGGTGGATGGAAGCCATTTTACCGGTGATGTATTTATCGGAGCGACCATCTTGTTTTTAACATTTTCCGATTACCCCTGGGCAGCCTGCGCTGAGGCGGTTCATCCGCCAGCGCCAGGCTGCCCAGGGGTAATCGGAAAATGGGATTGGGGCGGGGGGAGCATTTCCTTGGCTTCCGCTTGGCTTGCAATATAAAATAACGCATTTTTTTTAAATAAACAATTTAATTTTATGAAAAAAGCATCTCTTTTTCTTTTTCTGCTTGTAACTGCATTATGGTTTTCATTTTGTAAACCCGACCAGGCGCCTGCGCCTGCGGAAATCATAGCAGATGAAACACCGGAAGCTTTACTGGCTGTGATGGACAGCCTGCCGGATGCAGCCGATTTCACGCCCGAAACCATTTTATTGCCCAATGGTATGAGCTTGAAAGCCTATTTGGAGGAATCCGATTCGGTTTTTGCAAAGGCCTGGTTCCGTTCAGACGATCCCTACAAAAACATGACGCCCGGCGAAGCCCAGGTAGCGTTGATTGCCCGCTTAAGCGCTGCGGCCCTTTTTTACAGTCACCGCCCCTCCTTTCAATATCCGCAAGGCAATAGCAATGAACCGGCTCAATATGGCTTGGCCTACTCCTGGGGCTCCAAAGACACCCTGCGGCAGGTTCCGCCGGGCGGTGGTTCCTTTTGTACGCAATCTGTGCACGGCCTGGATTGCTCAGGTTTTATGCACTTGATTTTTAAAGCGGCGGGTATTGATATTCCAAAAGGCAATGCCAATCTACAACGCAATATTGAAACCCTTTCAAAAAGCATTCATGATGCGAGCCCGGCTTTGGCCAGTCTGCAATTTGAAGACCTTGGAAAAGCGCCTCCTGCCTCCCAATTGCGCATCGGCGATATCCTGTGGTGGGATTCGGGCAACGATACCGCCAACCACATCGGGATTGTTTTGTCCAACTGGAATGGTAAAAAAGCGGTGTTTCAATCCATCGGGCGCAATGTAAACTCTACTGCCCAATGTGCGGCCAATTTGGGGCTAAAACGGGGTCCGCGCCCCATCGAATTTGATGACAACAGCGGTAAATCCCTAAAAAACCATTGTTACCTCATTCGGGCTAAAACGCCCTTGGTTTGTGGTTGTGCAGGTGGCAGTACCTTGTGTAATTTGCCCCCCTCTGAATCACTGATCAAATTAGCACTAGCCGGATTTAATTACAAGCCCGGTAAAGGGACTAAAGCAGAAGCAAAGGAAATCCTGAAGGCCTTGTGCGCGGATGTTCAGCACGAATACACCTACCCGGAAGGAACGATTTCTGTCTGCGGGGTTTTGCCCAATGGCTATGAAATAACGCTTTGGACGCCTTCCTTTGCTTTGGTAAATGGCTATGGGGTACGGTATGGGAAAGTATCCGAAAATCATGCTTATTTTGGTGATAATTACATTTATTTTGAGCTGATTAAGCCTTAGGGTGGGTTTTTTAGGGTTTTTGGCTGGAGAAACCCCAATAACAATTTGTCCCGGCAGGATAAGGAAAGCCTTATCCTGCCGGTTTTTAACATTTCTGTGAACCAACTTTTTACACATTATGTGCCCGATTAATTATTTAGGCGGTCAATCTGTACGCATCTTATTAGCCGCCTCGTTTTTTTGTTTGTTGCATTTTCAAGCACAAAGTCAACGCGATTTAACGGTCCAACCCGACAAAAATGGTAAACGTATTGCGCTGGTGCTCGGCAATGCTGCCTACCAAAGTCAAACCCCTTTAACAAATACCTTGAAGGATGCCGATAGCATGGCCTTGGCTTTGCGAGCATGTGGGTTTGAGGTGCTTTTGTACAAAAATGCCAACCTGGAACAAATGGACTGCTGCATCACGGATCTGAATAACAAATTGCGGCAGAGTAAATATGAAGCAGCTGTTTTTTATTACTCGGGTCATGGCTTGCAAGTGGAGGGGGATAATTACCTGGTACCTGTAGATGCCCGGCTCTCAGAAATATACGATGTAAAATATCTAACTTTAAGTGCCCAACGTATTCTTGATATGATGGAGGCCAGTAAAGTTCCCACCAAAATTCTATTACTAGATGCTTGTCGCGATAACCCATTCTCAAAACGCTGGAAAAGTGTAGATTCAGAATATGAACAAGGTTTGGCCGCAATGTCGGCTCCCGATGGCACTTTTATTGGCTTTGCGGCCTCTCCGGGCAAACAATCTTCGGATGGAGGTATGCTCGGAAATGGCGTTTATACCAAAGCCATTTTAAAACACATTCGTACACCCGGACTCACCATTGATGAGTTATTTACCCGCGTGGCAGCAAGCACCCGCGAATTGATCGGGAAAATTAGCGGCGTTCAAATACCATTTAAAAACTCTTCTTTAAGTGCTAATTTTTACTTTTTACCGCCGAAAATTGGCGTCAAAAATGAGGTAGCCGACCGCGATGGTGACGGCGTACTCGACAAAGTGGATGTGTGTCCAGATCGAGTAGGGCCTGCTTCCAATGGAGGTTGCCCAGTCCTTACTGACACAGGCAAAAAGGAAAAGGCTGAATTAACAACTGACGTTTATGCAGGCACCTTTGTGCTGGTAAAAGGAGGCACCTTTAAAATGGGTTTTGAATCTGGACAAGCAATGCACAATGCAACACTAAGTGATTATTATATTGGTGAAACCGAAATAACACAAGCACAGTGGGAAGAACTAATGGGCAAAGAAAAATGGCCGCATGAAAATTGTGATAACTGTCCGGTAGATAATGTAAGCTGGGAGGGTATTCAAAGGTTTATAATAAGACTTAATATCCGCTGTGGCGGGACCTATTACCGATTGCCCACGGAAGCAGAATGGGAGTTTGCCGCCCGTGGTGGAAGGCAAAGCAAAGCTTATACGTATGCTGGTTCGAATAATATAGATACCGTGGCATGGTACCACGGAAATTCAGGAGGGAAAACACATCCTGTAAAAGGAAAGATGCCGAATGAGTTGGGATTGTATGATATGAGTGGCAACGTAAGAGAATGGTGTTCGGATTGGTATGGTCCATACAGTTCCGAAGCTCAAACGAACCCAACCGGTGCTGTTACCGGCGTCAATCATGTCGATCGGGGCGGATCATGGTATAATCTTTCCTATAATTGCACAGTTGCCAGGCGCGTTCTTTCTAAAGAGAAGCGACAAAACGGTTCAAAAAGACCAGATGGTTATGGCTTGATGGGCTTCCGGTTAGCCAGGGATGTAACCAATTAAGCATTTTGTCTTTTTCCTAAATTGAAAGGGCTAAACATGAATTTGATCAACCCATTAAAATCAATTGCCAACGAAATACCATTTAAAATATAAATCATGCACATAAAAAACATACTCCTGCTGTTATTCCTGGGTATAATCTATGCCCTACCCGCCCAAAAACCCGAACTATTCCTCCTTTCCGTAGGGGTAGCCCAATACCAGGATGCCTCGCTCAACCTCAATTTCTGCGCGGATGACGCGCGCGACCTGGCCAAAGCCCTGCAGGCACAAACGGATTTGTACCAGGTCATGGAAACCAAGGTACTCACCAATGCCCAGGCTACGCGCGCGGCAGTGCGTACGGAATTGGATGGGTTTAAGAAAAAAGTAACGGCCAATGACCTGTTTGTGTTCGTTTTCAGCGGCCACGGCATTGAAGATGCGCTGGTGCCGTATGATTTCGATATCAATGACCCCGGTGCTACTTCCTTATTAAAAGGGGATTTGCGCGGAAAGTTGAATGCCCTGGGCTGCAACTATATTGTATTGTTGGATGCTTGCCATTCGGGCACTTTTACCAAACAAGTCACCGGAAAAAACATATCGAACGGCGATGCCTTTGCCTTGTCGGTTGAGCAGGCCGCGCAACAATTGGCTGAAGCGCTCAGCTCTACCGATAAAAACGCTATTGTGGTGAGTTCTTCTGCTTCCGACCAGTTATCGTATGAATGTCCGGGTTGCAAACACGGGTATTTTGCCCAGGTGGTACTCGATTGTATTGCGGGCAAAACGGTTACCGATCCCAACAATGGCCGCACCATACGCCCACAGGCTGATGGAAATGGCTTTTTGACGGCTTTGGGCTTTGAAAACTACCTCACCGAAGCCGTACGCATTAAAACCTTGACGCAAGCAAATCCGCAAAAAGTGCGGGTTTTGCGCAGCAGCGGGGCTGATTTCCCGATTTTGCGCGTTGGGAATGCTGCTGGCGGGGGCGGTAGTACGATCCCGATCAGTTCGGACCGGGATGGCGACGGGGTGCCCGATAAAACGGATGATTGCCCGGATACTTACGGCTTAAAAACCAACAAAGGCTGCCCGCTTAAAACTTCCGGCGACCCCAGCAAAATTGATTCCGACGGTGATAAAATACCCGATGCCTCCGATGCTTGTCCGGAAATCTATGGCACCCAAAAAGCGCACGGTTGCCCGGATGCCGATAACGATGGTGTGCCCGACCAAAGCGACAAGTGCAAATATTTGGCTGGTGAAGCACAATGGGAAGGTTGCCCGGATACCGACCAGGATGGCATACCCGACCATCAGGACAATTGCCCCAACGATTACGGCAGTTATTTGGACGGTGGCTGCCCGCCAAGCGACCGCGATAAAGACGGGGTGCCCGATAAAAGCGACCGCTGCCCGGATCTTGCTGGCCTGGAAAACTTTCAAGGCTGTCCCGATACCGATAAAGACGGCATTCCTGACATAGAAGACAAATGTCCCACTGAAAAAGGCAGTGCCCTGCGCAATGGTTGCCCGGACCCGACCCAAACGAATAAGGGCGAAACGATAACCGATCCTACGGTGGGTACGTTTATCATGGTAAAAGGCGGCACTTTCCAAATGGGCGGCCCTTCGGACGGCCCGATACACAGTGTTACGGTAAGTGATTATTACATAGGCCAAACCGAAGTAACGCAAGCACAATGGCGTGCCGTGATGGGCGAAAACCCATCGAGTTTTAGCGGTTGTGACGCTTGTCCGGTAGAGCGGGTAAGTTGGGAGGACATTCAAACGTTTATTAGCAAACTGAACAACCGCAGTGGCGGTAGTAAATTTCGATTGCCCACGGAAGCAGAATGGGAATATGCCGCCCGTGGAGGCAAACAGAGCAAAGGGTACACCTATTCCGGCAGCAACGATATTGACGCGGTGGCTTGGTACAGCAAAAACTCCGACAGTAAAACACATCCGGTAAAAGGAAAAGCGGCCAATGAATTAGGCTTATATGATATGAGTGGGAATGTTTGGGAGTGGTGCTCGGATTGGTATGACTCCTACAGTGCTGCATCTCAAACGAACCCGACCGGTGCTACCTCCGGCTCCCACCGCGTCAATCGGTGCGGGTCGTGGTACGATGTCCCGGAGTATTGCGTCGTTGCCTTTCGCTACTACGATACCCCTGACTATCGTTACCGCGGTCTGGGCTTCCGGTTAGCCAGGGCAGTTACCTTTTAGCTTTTTTACCTTTTTACCTTTTGCCCTTTTTTTTCAGTGTTTCTGTGTTATCAAACAAAAAGGCAGTTGCGATCAAGCAACCGCCTTTTTTGTTTGATAACACCATTGGTATAAAACATAGATATATAGGCGTAAAAAACATGAACTATATATCGGGAAATAAAATAATTTAATTATTTTTGCTGCCTATATATCGTTTATATATATGCTGTTTCGAGTGCTCACATTGCCTTTTGATGCTGTTTTAGAAGGATTTCCGGATGAAATCGTTCAGGAGTTCTGTATCAATAAGCAAGTACATAAGATGGATGCGCATTTTTTTATGCAGGATGGCAAGCCATTTTGGAGCATTGCCATTCATTATGAGGTATTGTTGAAAGAAAAGCGAAAAACGCATGCTTTAGATGAAGTGCAAAAGCTATTGTATGAGCGGTTGCGGGAGTGGCGTAAAACGGTTGGTATGCAAGCAGGTGTGCCTGTTTATATCGTAGCAACCAATGCGCATTTGCTGGAAATTACACAACGCCGGCCTGCCAGCATGGAAGCAATGAAGCCCATAAAAGGCTTCGGGCGTGCCCGAATAGACAAGTATGGCCGCCAAATCATTCACATAATCAAAGTTTTTTATGAAGAAAACGTACAAAAACCGAAAGAAGATGAAGAAACAAAACTCCCTTTTTAAATAAAATATGCCACCTGTTAGCGCTTATCCGATATTTGAGCAATGGTACAAAACCTGTGACTGGATATTGCAAACCTGTGATAGAATGCCCAAGCACACCCGATTTACGGTCAGCGGTCGTATAGCCAATATCTCTTTGGATATTACCGCTACTTTAATCGAAGCCCTTTATAATCAGGAAAAAAAGCCGTTGTTGATGCGCCTCAATCTGTATTTGGAACAATTGAGAATTTTCATCCGTATCAGTAAGGATCGACAATATATCACGGGGACGCAATATGCATTCGTATCAGAAGCAATCAACGAAACCGGTAAAATGGTAGGAGGTTGGATAAAATCAGTTGACGTATGAAAAGAATCAACGGCCTATTTGAAAAAGTTTGTGCTTTTGATTCTTTAATGCTAGCCTATAAAAAAGCGCGTCGAGGTACCCGGAAATCCGAGGAAGCAAGCCAGTTTTTCTTTCGTACCGAACAGGAGCTATTCAAATTACAAGAATTGTTACGAACTGAAACCTATCGGCCGGGTGCTTATCGGTATTTTGAAATAAATGATCCAAAGCATCGGATTATTGCCGTAGCGCCATTTTGTGACCGGGTTGTTCATCATGCGGTCGTTGCAGTGCTTGAGCCAATCTTTGAAGCAACTTTTATACATGATTCCTATGCAACCCGCAAGAACAAAGGCGTTCACAAAGCCGTGTTTCAGGCGCAAAAGTACCTTCGAAAAAATCAATGGTACCTAAAAGCAGATATCAATAAATTTTTCGATTCTGTTGATATTCATATACTTATGACAATTATTTCCCGAAAAGTTAAAGATAATCGATTGATGCGCTTGATTCAACGTATTTTGGAAAATGGCAGTAAAAATGGAATAGGTTTGCCCATTGGTAATTTAACCAGTCAGTTTTTTGCCAATGTGTATCTGAATCAATTCGATTATTTTGTAAAACAGCACTTGCGTGTACCCGATTATGTTCGTTATATGGATGATTTTGTACTGTTTATGCCAGAAAAGCAGGACTTGAAATCCGTTTTACCACGTTTGTCTTGTTTTTTAGAGGATAACCTGAAACTAAAATTAAAGCCGGAATCTATCCGATTACATCCAGCGATGCATGGCTTACCGTTTTTAGGCTTACGCATTTTTGGCCAAATGTTGCGCTTTTTACCTGAAAACAGTCGGCGCATTCGGATCAAATTAAGCAACAAAATGGCTGATTTTGAAGCAGGTACAATATCAGAAAAGGTTTTTTTAGATTCAATGAATAGTTATAATGCGCATTTAACGGTGTTTCATACCCGTGCTTTGCGCACACAATTATTTGGAATATAAAGGGTACACCGTGCTTACCGGCTCCAACCGCGTCAATCGGGGCGGGTCGTGGAACAATGACCCGGAGAATTGCGTCGTTGCCAATCGCAACAACAATACCCCTGACAATCGTAACAACAATCTGGGCTTCCGGTTAGCCAATACAGTACTTTTCGAGCAATTGGTCGTGTCTGAGTATCCGATCAATGGGTGAACGTAACTGTCCCGCGGTGTATCCTGCCTCTTTTTCACACGAGAAAGAGCGAACACTTTGCAACCTGATTCATTTGGTAATTTGATAAGTCAGGTGAAAAATGAGTCAGGTCTTTTAAAACCTCAATACTTCACCACTTTCCCACCCCAAATTCCCACCCGCCAAACATACAACCCTGCCTGCAAACCCCTGCAATCAACCACACCCGTATTGCCCGAAAGCACCATACGCCCTTGTAAATCAAATAATTGTACCATGTCACCCGCTTGAAACCCTGTTATTTGTAAAACATCCGAAACCGGGTTGGGAAACACAGTTCTGACGGGTTCTTCAGGCGCATACGCTGCAACCGTACCCTTCATGCGTGCGCACAGGAAAGGCGGGATTTCCTGTTGTATGGTCGCTATTTCTGCAGCCGTGTACCCATGCCCGCCACCCGGAAAAGTGATTAATTGCGCATCTACACCGAGGTTTTCGGCAAAATCTTGCAGCACATTCGCCGAACTTTCATGAATACACTTGTGGAATATATTTAAATTAATCGCATTTTGAACCACACAGCCATACCCATACGGCACCACATCATCGGCTGTGCCGTGAAAGGTTAATAAGGGCGGATCCGCCGGGCCATCGATCCAGTTCAAATCAAAGAGGCCGCCACTCAAGTTGACCACCGCGCGTACGCTGGACGAAAACCCGGGATTGCCGCCCTTGCCTTCAATGCTGCCCATATCCGGACAAATCCAGTTGCCAAACCAGGCGTCGTACTGGGTTTGTAATCCGCAGGCGCCCATGCGCTCGCTTTCCTGATTTAAATAGGCCACACCCAAGGCCGTAAAACCGCCTGCACTCACGCCCAGGGTGAAAATATTGCAAGTGTCAATGCGATAAGTGTCCGCACTTGCCCGAAAATAACGCACACTGGCCTTTGCGTCCTGAATAGCCCGAAACACGGCGCGCATCATCCGAACAGAATCTACATCGAGGTCCCAACACAATAAATTACCTGGAAGCGAAAGCCGGTAATTGATGCTGGCCACCACATAGCCACGTTTGGCCAAATCGGTGCAAAGTGCTGCCAGGTCTTTTTTATCGCCCTCGCCCCATCCGCCCCCATGTATGGCAATGACCAGCGGCCGAACTGCCGGGGTGTCGCCACAGGGTTCGTACCAATCTAATCGCAGGGGCAATTGGGTTTGGTAGGGTGGGGCATTCAGGTTGAGACACAACAAATTTCCCCAACTCCAATCAAATACGCCCGTACCATATTGAATGTCTTTTTGCACTTGCACGCAGGAAAACACGGTATCCACAAAACGTCCGCTGCCAGTACAGGTGCTTTGTGCGCGGGCTATTTGCCCGAAAATACTGAATGCCAAAACAAATACGGTTAATCTCAACATGTTCTTGTTTTTTGTTTGGACAAATCTAAGTTCCTTGTTTAACTTGTCGGCTTAAATGTACCATTATGAAAAAAATTACCCTGCTTTCTGCCGGATTAGTGTTTGGATCCATATTTTGTATTGCAGTATTTGCCCTTTTTAGTAAAAATCGGCCTGTTTCTGAAATGAAAATGCCGGGCGGTGAATCGGAGGAAAATCCAGCCCTGCGCAAAGCCTGGGAACAACAAATGCTCGCCGACCCCGTTACAGGCCTTATTCCGGAGGGCATTTCTTTTAAGGAGCAATGGTTTGCAGCCAGTATGCCGCGTGGTGCAGCGGATCGGTCGACCAGTCCATGGATCAGCCGTGGCCCCTGGAACCTGGGCGGGCGTACCCGTGCCATAGCCATCGACGTTACCAATGAAAACAGAATTTTGGCAGGAGGTGTATCCGGCGGTGTTTGGCTCAGTGAAGACGGTGGCCAAAGTTGGACGCGCAAAACACCAATGAATGCACATCCGGGTTGTGTGAGCATTGCACAAGATACCCGTCCGGGCAAAACCAATACCTGGTACTACCTTTCAGGCGAGATATACGGCACTTCAGCCAGTGGCGGCGAAGCGTTTTATGTGGGTGATGGCATGTTCAAAAGTATCGATGGCGGCAATACCTGGACGCCGATTGCCTCTACGGCAGGTGGGAGTCCACAGTCCTTTGCTTCCTTTTACCAAACTGGCTGGCGTACCATCACGGCGCCCAAAGATTCGCTGGATGTGGTGTACATGGCTACGCTTGGTGCTATTTACCGCAGTGCAAATGGCGGAACCAACTGGACGGCAGTGCGGGGCGGCAATCTCAATAACTATTCCGATTTTACCGATGTTGCTACCACTACGACGGGAACTTTGTATGCTACCTTGAGCAGCGATGGCCCCCAAAAAGGAATTTGGCGCAGTGTTAATGGCACTTCCTGGGTAAATATTACGCCAACTGTGGCCTTTCCTGCCACTTACAACCGTTTTGTCATCGGGATTAACCCAAATAATGAAAATGAAGTGTACTTTCTGGGCAATACGCCTGGCTCGGGGCATTATAACAACTATCTTGATAGCGACGATTGGAGCAGTTTGTGGAAATATACCTACCTCGGCGGCGACGGGACGGGCGCGAACGGCGTTTGGCAGGATTTATCGGCTAATTTACCCAATACCGGCACCGAATTCGACCGTTTTGCCTGTCAGGGTGGATATGACCTGGTGGTAAAAGTGCAGCCGGGAACCAACCATGTGTTTATCGGCGGTACCAATATTTACCGTTCAACGGATGGGTTTGCGACACCTGATAATACGGTACAACTGGGCGGTTATAAGCCGGGCACTTATCTGCCATTTTTTGAAATTTATGACAACCATCACCCGGATCAACACGATTTTCTGTTCCTGCCTTCCAACCCGGCGGTGATGATTTCTGCCAGCGATGGCGGGATACACCGTACTGAAAATAGCAACGCGGCCTCTGTCTCTTGGTCATCGCTTAACCGGGGCTACCAAACGACGCAGTTTTATACGGCTATTTTGGACAAAGGCACTGCCAATGATCCCACGTTGATTGGTGGGTTGCAGGATAACGGTAATTTTATCGTCAACAGCATTGATCCTTTGGCGCCCTGGAACCAAACGGTGAATGGCGATGGTGCTTTTGGCGCGATCCCGGATGGCAAACCCTATTATATTTTGTCGATCCAACAAGGCAAGGTGGCCAAGTGTGCCATTGATGCAGCGGGCCAGGTGACGGCTTTTTCGCGCATTGACCCCATTGGTCCGGTTAAGTCGGATTATCAGTTTATCAATCCCTTGTGCCTTGATCCGACGGACCAACAAATCCTGTATTTGCCCGCCGGGAAAGCGTTTTACCGCCAGGATGATTTAAATGTGCTGCCTTTAAATGGCGTTTGGGATAGTATTGCAACGGGCTGGAGTAAATTTAACGATCTGTTGCCTGCCAATGGCGGGTCGTATAGTTGTTTGGCGGTTTCTACAAATAATCCGGCACACCGGGTGTACTTGGGTTCTTCTGCGAATGTGTTTAGCCGGATTGACAACGCGCACACCGGAACGCCTGCCATCGTTACCCTGCAATCGCCGATCTCCATCACCAACGGCTATATTTCCTGTATTGCAGTCGATCCCGACCATGGAGATGATGTCACTTTGGTGTACTCCAATTATAACACCTATAGTATATGGCGGAGTTTGAATGGCGGTGAAGATTGGATTAGTGTGGCTGGCAACCTGGAGGCCAACACTGCTGGTACCGGGGCCGGTCCTTCTATTCGCTGGATTTCTATTTTGCCGTTCCCGGATGGTTCGCGCAAGTATTTTTGCGGTACGAGTGTGGGTTTGTACAGTGCGGATACGCTGATGCAACACGGTCCGGGTTTGCCAGGTACGGTTTGGACCCAGGAATCGCCCGATTTAATCGGTAGTTCTGTGGTGCCTTTTGTGGATGTTCGTCCGTCGGATGGCCTGGTGGTGGCGGCCACGCATGGTATTGGTATGTTTTCAGCCAATTTTACGCCGCCTTCGGTGGGGAGTAATACGCCGGTATCTGGGTCTAATTTATTGGTGTATCCCAATCCTTCTAGTTCCGAAGTGAATTTTGACGTGCAAGCATGGTCGTCCCAAGTGCTTGATGTACAATTGTTTGATCAACAAGGACGTAGGGTGCAGCAACAACGCTGGGGCATTGGGGAAGTGCATCGTTTGTCGGTTGCCACGTTGCCAAAAGGGGTGTATTTTTATGAAGTGCGTGGACGTAGTGGGGTGCAACGTGGGAAAATTGTCCGAGGTTAAGTAGGGGCGGGGCTCGCCCCCGCCCAAAAAACGCGGGGCCGCCCGCCCAAAAAAACCGGCAGGTTTTTAAAAAACCGGCAGGTTTTTAAAAAACGGCCCAGCACAACAGCCATTTAGGATTGCATAAGAAATATAGGGCGAGGGTTGGGATTGCTCGGCTTCGCCTCGCAATGGGTTTTGCTCGGCTACCGCCTCGGTTTGGGTTTGCTCGGCTACCGCCTCGCCTCCGTTTTGCTCGACCTTGGCTTCGCCGCGGTCTCGGTCGTTTTAGGTGGCGAGGGCAAGCCTCGCAGCTACAACCCCACGGCAACCTTCAACATCCCTTCAAACGACTCATTTTTCGTTTTTGCCTGCATCACCTGGTGGAATACCTCCAATTTTTCCAACAATTGTACCAGGCTAATACGCTCCGATTTACTCAAATTGCCCGCTACAATATGCGAAACCAGGCCCATACGGCCATACAAAGGCAACAAAATCGCTAATCCATGCTCGGAAATAGCAATTTGTTTGCTGCGCCGATCTTCCAAATCGTCTTGCTGTTGAATCAAACCCAGCGCCAACAATCGCTTGATAATGTCCATCCCCGTCGGTTTTTCATGCCGGTTGCGGTAAATCAGCTCTGATTTGGTCATGGAACCATACGAATGTAAGGTAGCCAAATAAACAAACTCGTCCATACTGCCCAAAACCGTGCCCTCTAAGGCCTTCTTGGAATAAATACGGGCATATCGTGTCATAAAAAACAACAGTTTCCCGATGACTACTTCTGGCGATTCGGCGCCAGCGGCATGCGTTTCTGATTCCTCGGTTTCAATGGGGTTGGCTTGCTGACGCGTAAGCCATACTGCAAAGTGTTGTACATCATCCACTTTGGTATTGGTCTTTTCGTATTCCTCCAACAAGGGAAGCAAATTTTGTAGCAGTTGATATTTCATGAAAAAAAGTTGTCTCAAATGTAAACAGTTTTTCTAAAAGTATGTTTTTAAACCAAATTAAAATTTTAAGCATAAAAACATACCTAAAAATGCAATTCAATCGCACATCCTTTTTACTCAAATCCTGGTTACCTTTTTGGATGTTACTGGGACTCTTTCAAATTGCCACCGCCCAAAGTACGGGTATTTTGGTGGGGTCTGTTACAGACAAACTTACCCAGGAAGCCATTATTGGTGCCACCATTCGTTTGGAAGACACCCAACTCGGCACCATAACGGATGTGGAGGGCAAATTTAAACTGGCGGGTATTCCGCCCAAAACGTACAATGTAACGGTTTCTTACCTCGGTTATGCCACCCAAACACGGTATAATATCGTGATTACCACCGGAAATGCCAATTTTGTCAACGTTGAACTCGAAACCGATGCCAAAAGTTTAGGTGAAGTGACCATTTCCGAAAACAAATCGGTGCGCATTGCCTCTGCCGAAACGCCGCTTTCAATTCAAAACCTGAGTGCGCAGGAAATTAAAGCCAATCCGGGGGGCAATTTCGACATCTCTCAGGTAATTGCTACGCTGCCCGGGGTAGGAGGAACGGCCGCAAGCGGGGCTTTCCGCAACGATTTGCTCATTCGAGGCGGCGGACCGGGTGAAAATGTGTTCTACCTCGATGGGGTAGAAATTCCGGTCATCAACCACTTTTCCACGCAAGGCGCTACCGGCGGACCACAAGGTATTCTGAATGTGTCGTTTATAGAAGATGCTACCTTGTCTACCAGTGCCTTCAATGCACGTTACGACAATCCTTTATCGGCGGTGCTGCAATTGCGCCAACGCGATGGCAATCCGGAGCGTTTTCAGGGCAATTTTCGTTTGAGCGGTACCGAGGCCGCTATTACAACGGAAGGGCCTTTGAGTAAAAAAACGACCTTCCTTGCTTCTGCACGCCGTTCTTACCTGTCGTTGTTGTTTGAATTGATTAATTTGCCTATTCGCCCCGATTATTGGGATTTTCAGTATAAAGTTACGCATAAGTTTAACGCAAAAACCAGTCTGACGGTACTGGGTGTGGGCGCCATCGATAATTTTGAATTTGCCCTGCCCAAAGAAGCCACTGCCGAAAACATTTACATTTTTAGTTCCAATCCGCTCATTAAGCAATGGAATTACACCCAGGGTTTTACCCTTAAACACTTGATCGAGAACGGTTTCTGGAACCTGACCTTCAGCCGCAACATGCTCGATAATCAGTTGGACCAATTTCGGGAGAATTACGACGGGCAACAACGCGATGAAAGCAAAAGAACCCTGGGTGTGAATAGCCAGGAAATTGAAAACAAACTCCGATTTGATTTTAACAAATACTTAGGTAACTGGCGTATTTCGGCTGGGGCTGGCCTGCAATATGTCAAGTATAACAATCGGACCTTCACGAACATTCGACCTGAAATAAAAGATTCGCTGGGGAATATTGTGCAAGATGCGATCAACTTGCGTTTTAATTCGGCCATCGACTTTTTTAAGTTTGGTTTGTTTGCCCAGGCCAACCGCGCTTTTTTCAACAATCGCCTCGCTTTATCGGCAGGTATCCGGGCCGATGGGAATACGTTTACATCGGATGGCGCCAATTTGGGCAATACCCTTAGTCCTCGGGTAAGTTTGTCCGTTGCATTGACCGAAAAATGGAAATTGAATGCCAGTGTAGGCCGGTATTACAAAATTGCACCGTACACCGTGCTGGGTTACCGCGATGAAAATAATACGCTGGTAAATAAAAATGTGCCGTACACCTATAATGATCACTATGTTGCCGGACTCGAATATGTGCCTACCCCGACCTTGCGCATCACGGTAGAAGGATTTTACAAACAGTACCGTAATTATTTGATTACAACCAACGACGGGATTTCATTTGCCAACCAGGGTGGTGGATTTGGCATTGTTGGCAATGAGCCTGTACGCGGCGGCGGCAAAGGTGAAACGTATGGCCTGGAATTGTTTGTGCAGCAAAAACTGTGGCGCAACTTCTTTTTTGTGGGTTCTTACACCTATTTTTATTCCCGTTTTGCAGGCGTAGATGGAAAGTTGGTGGCTTCTTCCTGGGATAACCGCCACTTGTTGGCCCTTACTTTGGGTAAAAAATTCCGCAAAAACTATGAATTGGGGGTAAAATGGCGGTTTCAAGGTGGATCGCCTTACACGCCCTTTGACGAAACAGCCAGTCGTCAAAACTACCTGAACATCGGTGAAGGCACGCTCGATTACACCCGCCTCAATTCGGAACGTTTGCCCAATTTCAGTCAATTGGATATCCGGATAGACAAAAAGTGGAATTTTAAAAAGACAACCTTCGATTTGTACATAGACGTAACCAATTTGCTGGGCCGTGCCAATCCAAGTTTGCCCAGTTATACCTTTAAACGGAAAGACGATAATTCGGATTTCGCTACCACCGACGGGCAGCCAATTCGCCTTGACGGCTCGAATGCAATCCCGTATTTGTTGCCACCATCGGCCGCTTCTGTTATTCCAACGATCGGGTTTATTTTCGAGTTTTAGAAAAAACCTTTTGTTTCAGGCTTTCTACCTATATTTGCGCGCTTTTTACCAACAGGGTACTGTTGCGTAAGCGCGCTTTTTTTGCTTTTAACAAAACGAAGCAAGTTAAGGTTTGCGGCTAACGGACAGATACTCAAACACTTAAAAATTTCTTTATCACTCATTCGTAACGAGGTATGCAAAGTAAAGGCGTAGTAAGATTTTTCCTCATCGCGCTAACTTTAGTGTGTTTGTACCAGTTTTTGCTGATTGTACCAACCAATAATGTGGAGAGCAAGGCACGGCGGTATGCCACTGACATGGTGTCCCGGAACCCAAATGTGGCCTGGCGGACGTATTACAGCGGTTATCTGGACTCATTGTCCAGTGAAACAGTTTTTTCCATTCCGTTGATTAAAAAATTCACCTATGCGGACTTGAAAAAAAGTCAGCTGGCCATGGGTCTTGACCTGAAAGGCGGCATGAGCGTGTTGCTCCAGGTGGATTTGCGCGATTTCATCAAGAGTTTGTCTTTGGGCAATTCGGATCCAATGATTGTCCAGGCTTTGGACAAGGCTGCTGAATTGCAAAAGACACAGCAGTCGGATTACATTTCGCTGTTTGCGCAATCCTGGAACGAGGTAAGTGGTGGAAAGCCGCTTGCATCGGTTTTTGGTCGCAATGAATCGTTGAAGGGCAAAATCAATTTTGATTCGCCGAACGCAGATGTGGTGCGCACCTTGCGCGATCTGGCTAACCAAACCGTAGGTGAAACCTACAAGCGTTTGAAGCAACGGATCGACAAATTGGGCGTTGTGCAGCCCAATGTAAGTTTGGATGCTAGCCGCGACTTGATCCTGGTAGAACTTCCAGGTATCGATAACCCACAGCGTGCACGTCAATTGTTGACCAGCTCTGCAAAATTGGAGTTCTGGAACACCTATCGCTTTGGGGATGAAGGCATTGGCAATCAATTGCTTGCAGCCGATCAGAAATTGATGGTGCTGGAGTCGGGCGATTCAACCAGCCAGGCCAATATGGTGAAGGACACCGCGTATGCCTATCCAAAAGGTGCTGATGGTTTGCCGGATACCACCAAGGCCAAAGAAATGGTGATTACTGAACGCAAAGCAGAAGCACAAAGCCAGGAAGCAGGTCCACTGCGCAAAAACCTGGAGTTGAGCGGCCAAGCCCAATCTCCAATTATCGGCTATGCGGATAAAAATAAAAAAGATGCCGTCATCGCAATGTTGACCCGTCCTGAAATCGCATCGATGTTCCCGGCCGATTTGCAATTCAAATGGGCACAAAAAGGCATTGAGGATAAAGGCAATGGCAGCACCGCGATTGGTAAATACATGTTGTATGCCATTAAGAAAAAAGGTGTCGACGATAAAGCGCCACTCGATGGTTCTGTGGTAACCAATGCCAGCGAACAACCCGATCCGACCAGCGGTCAGATTACGGTAAGCCTGAGCATGAACAACGACGGTGCCAAAACCTGGGCCGACATGACCCGCAAAGCGTATGAAGGCGGTCGTCGCGAAATCGCGATCCTGCTGGACGACGAGGTGGTGAGTGCTCCAAGCGTTAACGGCGCGATCGAAGGCGGAAGTTCGCAAATCACCGGCGACTTTACCCTGGATGAAGCAAAAGACCTTTCCAGCATTCTGCAAGTTGGTAAACTGCCTGCAGGTACCCACATTGTACAAGAAAGTCAGGTTGGTCCATCTTTAGGAGCTGAAAACATCAATCGTTCGTTGTTAACGATGGTCCTTTCGGTGTTGCTATTGTGCGGATTTATGATCGCCTATTATAACAAAGGTGGTTTGATCAGCGTAATTGCCTTGTTGGCAAATATCTTCTTTATCATTGGTACCCTGGCTTCGATGGGTACGGTATTGACCCTGCCTGGTATTGCAGGTATCGTATTGACCCTGGCAACGGCCATTGATGCGAACGTAATTATTTACGAACGGATTCGAGAGGAACTTCGAAACGGGATGGGTATGGCAAAAGCGGTTTCAGAAGGCTTCTCCCGCGCTGTTACTGCCATCATCGACGCAAACGTAACCATGTTGCTGACCGCCCTGGTATTGATGTACTTCGGTTTGGGCCCAATTAAAGGTTTCGGTACGGTACTGTTGGTAGGTATCCTGAGTTCTTTGTTCACTGCTGTATTAGTTGGACGTATGTTGACCGACTGGTGGATGGAAAAAGGCTGGGAAGTAAACTACAGCCGCAAATGGTCTGAAAACTGGTTGGTAGGCTTCCATTACGATTGGATGGGCAAACGCCGCTATGCTTACTTGTTCTCTGCCGCGTTGATTTTGGTCGGTATTGGTTCGTTCTTTATGCGCGGTTTTGAGTTGGGCGTTGACTTCAAGGGTGGTTATTCCTTTAATGTTCAGTTTGAACAAGCTGTGGAATTGGAAGCATTGCGCGGTCCTTTGTCTGCTTCGTTGGAAGGCAATCCGGTTATCAAAGCCGTAAGCACTCAAAATACCTATAATATTACCACGTCTTACTTGATCAACGAGCAAGGAAGTGATGTGACCGATCGGGTAGTTGCCAAATTGCACGAGGGTATTAAAAATGCCGGTATCAACACCGATTTGGAAAACTTTAAGAAAACCGACGGAACAGGCACACATATTACCTCTTCCAGTCAGGTAGGTGCAACAGTTGCGGATGACATTCGTTCGTCTTCTTTCCTGGCAGGTTTCTGGGCGCTTTCGTTGATCTTCTTATTCTTGTTGATTCGTTTCCGCCGTTGGCAATTCTCCTTGGGCGCGGTATTGTCTTTGTTCCACGACGTATTGATTACACTTGGGTTCTTCTCTTTGCTGCATGGTTTGGTACCGTTCTCTTTGGAGATCGATCAGGCGATCATTGCTTGTATTCTGACGGTAATTGGTTTCTCGGTGAATGACACGGTTATTGTATATGACCGTATTCGTGAGTTTATCAATACGTTGTCAGGTCGTAAGAAGGAAGATGTATTCAACATGGCGATCAATACGACCCTAAGCCGTACCTTGATCACTTCGGGTACAGTATTCTTGGTGGTACTCTTGTTGTTCCTCTTTGGCGGTAGCGCCATTAAAGGGTTCGCATTTGGTATGTTGGTTGGTATGTTCTTCGGAACTTACTCTTCCGTCTTTATTGCCTCTGCGTTTGTAATTGACTTGACCCGTGAAGACATTATTTCTGGTAAAGCAACCGTAACGGCGGCAAAACCGGAAGCTGCTGCAGGAAAAGCAGTTGCGAAATAAGTCAAACATCGGTTTTATTAAATATGCATTACCTCCGATTCAAACTTAAGGGTTTGGGTCGGAGGTTTTTTTTCTACAAATGCTGGACCTACAAATGTTCGACTTCTCCGAAGTCGGGATGATTTGGGTTCTTCTGTTCGTATTATGAAGATTTTTTGATGCTTGAGATTTTATCAAGGATTTGTGGTAGCGTGTAAATTCTATTGGCGGGGTGACTGAAAAAGTCGCCCCGTCAATAGAATTTACGCATTAACACGGGACTTAAAGAGGCTTCAGTTGATGCGTAAATAAAAAGCGCCGCACAGATTTGATCCTGTACAGCGCTTTTGCACTTTATTTTATTCGTATGCTTACCCAAACAGCAGTTTAAGCATCGGCCTTTTTATCGGCTTCTTCTTCTGCAGGCGGGGCAACTTCTGGTATTGTTGGTGTTTCTGCTGTAGCAACGGTTGATTGTTCAGCGGGCACTTCTGCAGGTGTTTCAGCAGGCGTCTCTACCACTACTTCTGCTGGCGTTTCAGCGGGTGCCTCAGTGGGCGTCTCAACAACGGCTTCAGCGGGTGTTTCAGCAGGTGTTTCTACAGGTGTTTCAGCAGGTGTTTCAGATTTTTTGCTCATCGCCTCTGCTACATCTTCCATTTTATCAATCACCTGATCGAGTACTTCCTGGGCCTTTTCCACGGCAACAGATGCAACGGCTTTGGCGGTATCCAGGGCATCCAGCAATACATCGCCAATTACGGTGGTTGCTGCTTCAAACAAGGAATCATCTTCTTTTGCGCCTTCTGTTTTCGGTGTTTTCGTACGAATACCGGCCGCAATTTCAGATTTCACTTGTTCTTTGGCTTGTTCTATTTTTTGTTTTTCGGCCTCTTTTTCAGCGCGTTTGTTTTCTTTTTCCTTTGCAATGTTCGATTGTTTTTCGACATCTGCTTTGGTGCGCGTCATTTCCGCCATTTTCTCGTGTTTGGAAGCAAGGCGTTCTTCCACCATTTTAATTTTGGCCATCCGGATTTGGGCTTCGAGCTGACCTTCTGTCGCATTTACTTTTTTGCGTTGGAAAGCCAGTTCTTCTTCGTCGCGGCGGATGCTATCTTCCATACGTTTGATGGCTTCATCCAAACCACCGAGGCGGCGTTCGTGGCGATCCGTCACAGAGCCTTCGTTGGCTTCTTTGCCGAACTTGCGTTCTTTGGCTGCTTTAAACGCACCATCAATGCGATCCCACAGTTTATTGCGGTGTTCGTTGCTCATTTTAGCATCCCGGTAGCGGCGTTGCATTTGTTTGAGGTCTTCAAACACACTGTTTAGTTTAGCACCACCAGCGGCGATACGTGCTTCAATATCATCAAGGGCTTTACCGAAGTCTTCAAAAACCTTTTGAGAGGCTTGCGTAAATTCTTCATTTACCCGTGCACGCAATTTTTTCAGGTCTTCAAACAGCACATTGATGTTATCGCGCAAAGTATCGGCATGTTCGCGGAACAGGTTGCGTTCGCGTGATTGGCCTTGCACCTTATCCCAAAATGCTTTCAAGCCATCCCACATTTTTGCATCATAATTGCTCAATGCCTGTATTTTCTCCTTGAATTCTGCCAGTTCCTGTTGGTAAGCAGCATGAAGTTTGGAGGAGAGTACCGCAAAATGCCATTCAGTTTGTGCACGTTGAATAATATCACCGCGTACAACCTTCAGGTCATCAGGCAACAAACCCTCTGTTACAGAAAGTTCGCGTTCGAGTGCGCCATGGCCCTCAGGAAATTCAACGGCGGTACCATTGCGCCATTCTGACATCATTTTGTTGGCAAACTCTTCGGAGACAATTGCTTCCGGAAAAGTGTACAGCAGCACCTTATTGGTGTCTGCCTGGAGTTCCAGGGCAATCAGTACCTTCTCTTCCTGTGCGTTGGTCCCCCAAATAACTAACTTGTTCTTCATGTGAAACTGCTTTACGATTGACGATATTCAAGTGCATTCAAAATAAACTGTGTGATTTAGTCCGTTGCGCTGCAAAGTTAGCTGCTTGCTACGGTTTTTTTGACTTTCAGTTTTAAAATTCCTTGTGCTAAAAGGTATTCTGCAATTTGTACCGCATTGGTAGCGGCACCTTTGCGCAAATTATCTGAAACGATCCACATATTCAGGGTATTTTCCTGACTTTCATCACGGCGCAAGCGGCCAACGAATACGTCATCTTTATCGTGGGCCATCAAAGGCATCGGATATCCTGCATGTTCAGGATCATCCACCACTACAATACCTGGTGCATTTTCGAGCAATTGACGTACTTCCGCCAGGTCAAAATCGTGTTCAAATTCTACATTTACCGCTTCTGAATGTCCGCCAATGACCGGCACGCGTACCGTCGTAGCGGTAAGTCGGATGGTGTCATCTCCCATAATTTTACGGGTTTCGTTCACCATTTTCATTTCTTCTTTAGTGTACCCGTTTTCGGTGAATACATCAATTTGTGGAATCAGGTTGAGGTCTATTTGGTAGGTATAAGCGCGGGTTCCGGTTTTACCTTTCCGTTCGTTCATCAATTGCTCTACCGCTTTAACCCCGGTGCCGGTTACCGATTGATAGGTACTTACCACCACCCGTTTGATTTTGTAGCGATCGTGCAACGGCTTTAACGCTACGACCATTTGAATGGTGGAGCAATTGGGGTTGGCGATGATGAAGTCTTTTTTTGTCAATACACCCGCATTTACTTCCGGAACGATCAGTTTCTTTTCCGGATCCATGCGCCAGGCGCTGCTGTTGTCGATTACGACCGTTTTTACATCGGCAAATTTGGGTGCCCACTCTTTGGAAACACTGCCACCTGCCGAAAAAATGGCGATATCCGGTTTTTTACCGACCGCCGCGTCCATGCTTATAATTTTATAACGTTTCCCTTTAAATTTGATGGTTTTACCCACGGAGCGCTCGGAAGCGACCGGGTATAATTGTGTTATTGGGAAATTGCGCTCCTCGAGTACTTGAAGCATTTTTGCGCCTACCAAACCGGTAGCTCCTACCACTGCTACTTTCATTTATGTCGAAAATTGTTGATTCCTGGCCAAGCAGGGTGAAAAAACAGGCAAAACAAACGGCTGCAAAGATAAGGGAACAAAAGATTCTCATGCAAGCATTCCAGTGGATGTACGCAAAGCATAATGATAAAAAAACCTTATTGGCGGTTGATCTGCGGATTTTGTGGCTTGTCAGGCAGGGGTAATGCCATCTCTACAAGCCTAATGTTGTATTTGTACTTTTTTACTTAAAATTCCGCAATTGGTTTGTGCCTTCAAAAGATAAACGCCCGAGGGCAAATTTGCAACTTGTATTTGGCGTGCATCCCATTGCCCTTGGGCCGATTGATACACCGTTTTACCCGTAAAATCGTATAAGCGCAATTGTTCTATATATGCCTCCCCGTTTAAATGGACGTTCAAGTTGTTGGATGCCGGAGAGGGGTACACAATCAAATCTTCGTTGGTGGCTGCAGTTGGTTGTGCGGTGCGGGTTTGCCGCAAAGGTATTTGTAAGGTGGTTTCCTGGCAACTGTTGCGTTCGCCGGTAGCATCCATTAATTGTGGCAGTTCCAAGGTGATTTCTGCCATTTCGGTACCGGGTTTGCCTCCGTGTACAATATCAATAATGATAAAGTCGAGTTCGGCTACCACGCCACTCCCCGAAACGGCTTGCCCATTGGTACGGGTGAATGCCGTTTCCAGCCTGCCCGGCCCCGCTTTTTTAGCCATCCAAACAGAGGGGCTGGTATAATTGATCCAGGTATCGGGTAAATATTGCAGATTTAACGCGGAGTCTACGATATTGCTAGCAAGTTAAATATCAAAAGTAAATCCGTATAAGTCTACCACCGGAAAATTGGGATTGCCGATGGATACCGCTACCCGCACCAAATCGCCCTTGCCGGGATTGGGCGTAAGGAGGTTTAAAGAAAATGGTATGCCCTTGCCTATGCTGGGTGGGTTGGGCGTAAACTGGTGGGTTTGGCCGTAAAAGGCGTGCAGCGCAGCAGTATCAGTGGCCGTGATTTGTCCATTCCCATCGCTGTCTGCATATTTTAAATCGGTGGCACCTGTAAATGGATTGTCCCAATTGGTCCCAAACTGTCCGTACCATTCCAATTGGGCATTGGGACGGTCATAGCCCGGACTTCCAAGGGCATTGCCTAAGCGGAGCAGGTCGCGGTTGTTGACCATGCCATCGTTGTTTAAATCGCCCGTCCACACGCAGTTTTGCAGACAATAAGGAGGCTCGGTTGCGTTAACCTCCGTCACCGTCATCGTTATTTTTTCTGTGCTGCATTGTCCGTTGGCGCTCACACAGTATTTTAACTCAAAATCATCCGTGCCTTCGAAATTTGCAACGGGCGTATAGATCAATAAATTATTCCCTGCAACCGTTTGGCCATTGATCGTTTGGCTGGTGAAGTCGGGTAAAAAGGTGCATTTTCCGTGTTTGGGTGCTTGCGTCACTTCAAAAGTGAAGGCGGTGAACGGAATTTTATAGTCTAAAACAAATGGGGTGCTGATGGGGGTGGTAAAATGATACGCCGGGTATCGCGGGGCCTGATTGCCCACAACAACATACACGGGAGCGATTTCAAGATCGGGAACATTCATATTCCCGATTTTGTAATAAAAAGTAGCAACCCCGCTGAAATTGGGTTTGGGGGTAAACGTCACGGTACCTGCGCTGGAGGTGCCCGAAATGGTACCCGGCAAATTGGCAGGAACCGTCCAGCCTTTTACCATTAAATTGCCGATATCATTGGAGCGTACATTAAACGTAATAGGCTGTCCTACAGGCGTATAAACCAGGTCGGTCACGGCCATTACATTTGGCGTGGGGGTTTGAAGTACTTGAACGAGCACGGTTTTATAAAAAGGCATACCCCAGGTAGTGTTGATCAAGGTAAATTGATCATTGCCCGAAAAAGATGCATTGGGCTGATAATGCAGTACTTGTCCACCTGAAATAGTCAAGATCCCATTGGCGGGTGCCTGAAAAACCTTGTACCCATCGACCGTCATGGGTATTTTAAGTGATTTTCCTTTTTTGATGGTTAAAAGAAGGGTATCACTTGGGAGTGCCTGGTTGGGGTGAACGCCAATGATGACCTGCTCTGTTTTGCAATAATGGGTGGAATCGCATACAACATAATGCAGGTGGGCTCGGCCGGTAAAGCCAGTCGCAGGGGTAAAAATGATTTTTTGATTGCTGATGCTGGCCGTACCATGATTGACCAACGGGATACTGTGTAGGTTTAGTGGGCCGTTGTTGCTTTGGTCGTTGGCGCGTACATCGACCGTAACGGGCTGATCCACGGGGGTAAAAGTATAGTCCGTTTTTGATTTAATCAGGGACGGATAAACCGAAACCTGATATGCGCGATATGTTAAAAACGGATAACTGCCGATGTAATTTACTTCGAGCGTAAAGGTGTCTAGGCCGGTAAATCCATTGTGGGGGGTATATCGTATTTGGTATTTGTAGGGAAGTCCGTTGCCACCAGCGCTCAGGATGTTAATTTGCACTGCGCCGTGTTTTGCCTGTGGACTTATCTTGAGTACACTCATATTGAGTCCAGAAAGCGTATCGTAAACGGCGACGTTACGGGCGGTAACCAGCGGGAAATAAGCACTGCTGCTTGTTTGGGCCCACAAATGTGATCTTGCGGACAACAATAGCATGGCCAATAAGGCCCAATATTGGACTTTTCGCCTGGTTAAAGATAATTTCATGGTTGCGTATTCAAAAGACCATCAAAAATAGACAAAATTTAACACTATAAAATAATTTCGCATGTAATTTTTTTAACAATTAACAAGGTGCTGGCAACCCCGAACCACCGAATTGCATCAGACCCAATACATGAAGTCAAAAAAGAACATCCACGACAAGGCTTTACACAGTAATAAGGTATTTCAAACGCTTGTTTGTTTGGAGGTTCCGGTGCGCAAACGGCTCTTGCGCATGCTGGCTGCACCAGGTTTTAATCAAAGTAAAACTTTGCTAGCGTTGTGTGAGATTTTGGTGGATGCCTTAACACAATCAGATACAGGATTTGAAAAGGCGGCCGTGTGGAAGCAGTTATTTGGGCGTAAAGCCTATGATGACGTCGTTTTTCGGAAATATTGTTCCGATTTATTAAAGTTAATTGAAGCGTTTTTAGCCAACGAAAACCTGTTCTCTTCTGAAGAGGAGCAGGCTATGTTGACACTCGATTATGTGGTAAAACACCGTGTTGAGCCCCTCTTTTCGAGTGCGTTGCGGCAGGCGCGTGCATCGCTTGAAAAGCAGGTATATCGCACCGTCGATTATTACTACAAGGCCTATGCGATCGAACGGCAGTATTATCAAATGATGGATTTTGATGTAAAACTGGATGTTCGGGCCAATCTGGAAGAAATTTCCCGAAACCTGGATTTGTTTTACTGGATCGAAAAACTCAAACTGTATAGCGCAGTGTTGAGTCAGCAAAAAACGGGTACCCACCAATATGACCTTGATTTTATTCAGGAAATTGTGGCGCATTTGCAGGTTTATCCAGTGGAGTCGGCGCCCGAATTGGCGGTATATTATTATTCATTTCTGACCTTGTATGAGCCGGACAAGGTGGAGTACTACTACAAACTGCGGCATTT
>Ga0247835_1001351_pt1 | contig 30613 bp, 37 predicted proteins | sample LaCtaG_3_FD_189912 | JGI IMG/M metagenome (GOLD analysis project Ga0247835, IMG submission 189912) | Freshwater microbial communities from meromictic Lake La Cruz, Castile-La Mancha, Spain - LaCruzMarch2015_13.5m | ecosystem: Environmental > Aquatic > Freshwater > Lake | place: Spain: Castile-La... | reverse complement strand
CTTATTGTTGTGCCTTGAAAATCTTCAACAGTTAGTTTTCCAGCTCTTGCTCTTTTAACTAAGTCGTCGTAAGTTGACCAGAATTGTGCAAAATCTAAAACATCTGCATATTTAATATTTGGGACAAGTAATTGTCTAGATCCATCTGGTTTTGCTAAATCAATTGCTAAACCCAAACCAACATGAGGATATTTAATAATTGCTGGCTTATCGTCAACCACTGTGAAAGCGGTATTCATTTCTTTAATATCACTGACCGCTTTTGCAACTGCATAAGCAATAATGTGTGTATAAGAGACTTTGCCACCACGTTGGCGAGCTAAATGATTATTAATGAAAGTTCTATTTTCTTGCAACAAGATTGCAGGCACACTTCTTACAGAAGTAGCTGTCGGAACTTTTAAGCTTGCTTCCATGTTAGTAACTACTCGAGCAGAAGTTCCACGAATTGTTTCGGTAACTGCATCATTTGAAGTAGGAACTTCAATAACTTTTTTGCGAATAGGAACTATTTCTTCAACAGGTTTTCTTGCAATTGGCTCTACAACTGGAGTTGAATTCTTTGCTTCGTTTGCAATTTTTGCAGCATTTCGCTCAGTAGGAGAATAGTCTCCAAAAAATTCCCACCATGAAGGATCTACGGAATTTTTGTTGTTTAAATATTGTTGGTAAATCTCATCGACTAACCATTCATTAGGTCCAAAACCTGTGCTTGAAGGGTTCTTTGGCGCTTCACCCGACATGTTGGCTGTCACGACCTCTTTCGTTTTTTAGCCGTGTCTCCAGCGTAGTAGTTAAGTCAAAGATGCGTGATTTTGCATCTAGTAGCAGGCTTGGTGTCATGAGTGGTGAACATAACCCTGGGGCGATGGTTGTTGACGATGCGCCATTGCTGGAAGGTTCCTTAACTAATCAAGTGGCAGTTGTTACAGGCGGTAGTAGGGGAATTGGTTTTGCAGCAGCTTTCGGTTTGGCAAAACTTGGCGCAAATGTTCTGATCATTGGACAAAACGCTGTCAACGTATCTAAAGCTAGTGAAGAACTTAAATCTAATGGATTTCAAAGCGAAGGCTTTGTGTGTGATGTTTCAGATTCAGAACAAATTGATCAAGTTGGTTCACAAATACTAAGTAAATTTACTCCGACAATTTTAATTAACTCAGCTGGTGTGATGAGTGAAAAAACTGCCAAGACTTTAAAAACAAGTATTACAGAATGGAATCGAGTTATTTCAATTAATTTAACAGGAGTATTTAACTCAATTCGAGTTTTTGCTCCGGTGATGGTTGAAAATCGTTTAGGCAGAATTATTAATGTGACCGCATGCTTGGGGCGAATGTCAGGACCTGGAACAAATGGTGGTCTTGCTCCTTATCGAATTTCAAAAGCTGGAGTAAATGCGTTAACTAAAAATTTTGCAGCAGAAACTGGAAATGGTAAACGTGGAGTTTTTGTTGACGCAATTTGTCCAGCACATTGCCAGACAGACATGGGTGGACCTGATGCTCCTCGCACTGCTCAGCAAGGTGCAGAAACGATTTTGTGGCTTGCGTCTCGAGAAGTAAATGAAAGCACGCAAACAGGATTTCTCTGGGAAGATCGAGCCATAGTTCCCTGGTAGTAGTTAAGAATTGATGAGTATTATTTGCCCCATTCATAATTGAATATTTCCATTTAAGTTTTAAGGTTCCTATACCTAGGAGCCAGATGAAAAATCACATTGTTTCAAATTTATTGATTAATGATTTCATTCAAGACGATTCTGTTGAAGAAATTTGGATAAATGGACCTGGACATATATTCGTAGCTCGAAATGGAATTTCAGAATTAACAAGTGTTGTTTTATCAGAAAATGAAATCATTGTTTTAGTGGAGCAGCTACTAAGGAATACGGGTAGAAGATTAGATATTTCTCATCCATTTGTGGATGCAACACTTCCTGACGGAAGCAGATTACATGCAGTGATTCCTGATATCACAAAGAAATGGCCAGCTATAAACATAAGAAAGTTTGGATCTGCGACACCCAATTTAGAATTATTGGTTGAAAAACATATGCTTGATTCTCAAATTGCTTCTTTGCTCAAGGAAATAGTAGGTAATTCTAAAAACATCTTAATAAGTGGAACAACGGGTGCAGGTAAAACTACATTCTTAAGTTCACTACTAAATACCTTACCTGCAAATACAAGAATCATTACTTGTGAAGAAGTCTTTGAATTGAAGATTAATTCAAGTGATTGGGTTGCTTTGCAAACACGAGAAATGAATTTGGAATCTGAAGGAGAAGTTTCCTTAAGACGTTTAATTCGAGAAGCTTTAAGAATGAGACCGGATCGATTAGTTTTAGGAGAGGTTAGACAGGCAGAAGCACTTGATTTATTGATTGCTTTGAATAGTGGAATGTCAGGAATGGCAACAATCCATGCAAATTCAGCTAGAGAAGCAATAAATAAATTGATGTTATTACCTCTTTTAGGTGGACCCAATATTCAAGCAGAATTTGTGAAGAAGACTGTTGGTCAAGTTATTGATTTTGCAATTCATCTAGAGAGGAATCAGACCGGATTTAGACAAGTAGCCGAAATCATTGAGATTTCAAATGATCGGATAAGAGACAACATCAAAATCAATTCGATTTACTCAGTAACTCAAAGCAAAAGAAAATTATCAGAGGCAGTCTAATGAATATTCAATTACTTAGTCTTTTGATGTTGATTTCAGGTATATGGATGGCGCTAATCAGCTACTATATAGATTTTGATTTTTTAAGAATAGAAAAATTGAAGCATGTTTTTAGCAATATAAAGGAAAATACGTTGATTATGGTTTCTGTTGCCTTTATGGGACTCGTTGTTTCAATCATTACCAAAATCTTTGTTATCGCACCCGTATCATTTGCTTTAGCAATACTATTACCAGGCATATTGTTAAATCAAAGAAAAACAAAAATGCAAGATCAAAAAATGCAGCAGTGGACACTATTAATTGATGATTTAACAAGTGGCGTAAGAGCAGGTTTAACTATCAGTGAGGCGTTAGCCCAAGCCTTACAAAATTGCGAAGAACCCTTGAGATCAGATTTTCAAGAGGCGATATTAGAGATTAATCGATCAGGTCAAGTTTCAAAAGTTATTTCGATATTAAAAAATCAAATCACAGATACTGTCGGTGTTGCAACATTAAAACTTTTACAGGTTGTATTGAAGACAGGAGCTAATGATTTAGCAACTTCTTTATCAATACTTTCTAACTCTTCTCGAGAAAATCACAATTTGATTCAAGAATTGAAAGCAAAACAATCATGGGTTCTTAACGGTGCGAGAATATCGGTTATTTCTCCTTGGCTTGTTCTTTTAGCGTTATGGACTCAGGAAAGTGTCAGAAATGCCTATCAAAACCTAATTGGTCAATTGATTTTAATTTTAGTTGCCTTAGTTGGATTATTTGGTTATTTAGTTATGAAAAGAATCGGACGAATTGATGTATTTAGAAAAATTGAGACAATATGAATATTATTTTATTAATTTTGGGTGCTCTAATTCCGATAGTAATTTATATTAAAATATGGAATGCAAATCAGATAATTCTTGCAAGAAGAGTATCTAGCTTTATCTCCACCAAAAGTGCATCTCAAGAAATTAAGCAAAGCAAAAGAAAAAGCATTATCAGAAAAAGAGTTAATGAAGCTGAAGGTTTATCTAAGTTGGTAGACAGCGCAGAATTTGGAGACCTTTTGGCAATTGCTTTAACCGCAGGGCAAAACCCCCGTGCCAGCATTGACACAATTTCCGAGTTCTTACCAACTGATTTCAAAGATGGAATAAGTAAAGCAATTAGGGAGAATGCATTTGGAAAACCCCTTATGATTGCGCTAAATGAAATGAGTGATGAAAAAGAATCGAAAGTTCTCAAACCGCTAATTAAACAAATGGAAACAGCCATTAGCCGAGGCACTCCATTAGCTGAGGTATCTCGAAAATTTTCTGAAGATCAAAGACTTAAATTTAAAAATCTTTTAATGAAACAGGCTGCTGCAAAAGAAATTTCGATGTTAATTCCAGTGGTATTTGTTGTTTTACCTTCAGTGTTAGCAGTTGCAATGTATCCCGCTCTAACAGTGCTTCAAAAACTAGGATAAGGAGAAATATGCAAAAAATATTTAAATTAATTGTGCAAAACGAAAAAGGTGATGTTCCAGGTTGGGTTTTAGTAACTGTGATGACAGCAGGTCTGGTAGCAGCTCTTTGGGTTGTAGCTGATACAGCGCTAGCAGCAATGTTCAGTAAAGCCGTTGAATCTGTTTCAAAACCTTAGAAATTCAAATTCAACAGGCAGTGCAATCGTTAGTTTTGCTTTGGTTGCACCTTTGGTGATGTTTGTTTCATTAATCCTCTGTCAATTAATATTTATACTAATAACTTATGCAAATATTTCGATCGCATCAGAGCGAGGTGCTCGATACATTAGTATGGGAAGTTTTCCATCTGAGGTCATTAGTAAAACAACATTAGAACTTGAAAAATACAACTTTTTTAACGGTAAACCAAAGATTGAAACTGAAAGAATTGATCTAGCAGAAACAAAATTTATTGAACTCAAAATTTCCATACCAATCAAGACATTCTTTGGTATGGAATTCTATCTAATATCAACCAGTCATGCAATATAAAAATGAGCAGGGAAATGTTATTATTGAATTTCTCATATACGTATTGGTTGCCGTAACTTTTACTCAAATATTTATTGATTTTTATCAAATAGCTAGAAGTGTTAATGAGATGAATAAAGTCGGAAATCTAATCACATCAAGCGTGTCACAGAATCCAAAAACTATCGATAAATGGAATAGCGATGTAACAAAAAGAATACTGTCTGATAAATACCATTTAAGTAACGTTGAATATTTCGTGCAATGTAAACCTCTCAGCTGTTCAACTAATCCTGAAACTATAAATCTCAGGATTAGTCAACGTTTATCTGTCATGGGAATTCAAATTCCTATTTCGCTAAACAAATATGCCGCTGTTAGTAGGTTCTTAAGTTATGAATAAAAATGAAACAGGTACCATTTTACTAATTTTTGTAGGCATGTTGTCGGTTTTTATCTCGTGCTTTATATGTGCTGTAAACATATATTCAGTTGTGAGTCAACAACAGTACTTAAGAAATGTTGTTGATCAAGCAAGTTTTGTAGGCACAAATCAGATTGATTTAGACTCATATTACAAATCTGGAATTTCTAGAGATATTGCTTTAGATAGCTCAAAGGTTCAAGAGAAAGTTTTAAATTTTATAGAAAGCAATTACGATAAAAGTGAGATAATTAGAATCAACGTTGAGACATTTGATTCAAACGTCTCTATTTTTGTTGAAAAGAAATGTAATTTACCTATTGGGTTTGGATTAAGTTTTGTCAAGATAAGCGCCATGGCTACCGCTAAATTGCAGGTTCTATAGAAAGATTTTAATGGTCACATTAGACTTATTGAATTATGGCTGACGATTTCTCTGAATTGATTAATGAGTTGAGTTCAACTCTTTTGACAATCGAAAAAGTTCTAAACGTTAAAAATATGGAAGTTGAGATTAAGGATTTGGAGATCCAGGCTTCCGTTCCGAACTTGTGGGACGATCCTGTTGCAGCTCAAGTTGTAACAACGAGGCTTTCTTATCTTCAGAATGAACTAAAAAAAGTTTTGTCATTGCGTCAAAGACTTGATGATGTTCAGGTTTTAATACAACTTGCAACTGATGAAGGCGACGCTGGTTCTTTAGCGGATGCAAAAAAAGAAATTAATAGTTTAATTCCTGCGGTTCGAGAAATGGAAGTTAAAACTTTATTATCAGGTGAATATGACTCACGAGAAGCTTTGGTAACAATTAGATCTGAAGCAGGAGGTGTCGATGCTGCCGACTGGGCTGAAATGTTATTGAGAATGTATTTGAGATATTGCGAAAGACAAAATTGGAAAACAGATGTTTACGAAACTTCTTACGCAGAAGAAGCAGGAATTAAGTCAGCAACATTTGCCGTACATGCTCCGTACGCTTATGGAATTCTTTCTGTTGAACAAGGAACACATCGTTTAGTAAGAATTTCACCATTTGATTCTCAAAGTAGACGTCACACAAGTTTTGCTGGAGTAGAAGTTGTTCCAGTAGTAGACAAGAGTGATCAAATTGAAATTGCAGATGATGAAATAAGAGTAGATGTTTACAGATCTTCAGGCCCAGGAGGACAAGGCGTTAACACCACAGATTCTGCTGTAAGAATTACACACATTCCATCTGGGATTGTTGTCTCATGTCAAAACGAAAGAAGTCAATTACAAAATAAGGCAACAGCTTTAGCAGTCTTGCAATCAAAATTATTAGAAAAACGACATCAAGAAGAAAAAGCAAAAATTGATGCATTAAAAAATTCAACTTCGGGTTCATGGGGAAACCAAATGCGCTCTTATGTATTGGCTCCTTACCAATTAGTGAAAGACTTACGAACCGAATTTGAAACCGGAAATCCTGCGGCAGTTCTTGATGGAGAAATTGACGGATTTATAGAAGCAGGAATTCGCTGGCGCAAGCAACAATGAACTGAATAAGTAGTCAACACCACACACCCTCTCGAGGCGAGTCTCACGCGTATCTCCAGTTTCAACCGATAATCTCAAAAGTGGAGACAAAATGATCAAATTTGAAAACGTCACAATGGCCTACCGCAAAGACGGTAACCCAGCGTTGAATGACGTCTCCTTCGAAATAGCTGATGGCGAATTTGTTTTCTTAGTTGGTCAATCAGGAGCAGGAAAGTCAACAATTTTGAGATTACTTATTAGAGAAGAAAGTGCACAAGAGGGCACTGTATTAATTGATGACATAAATATTGGAATGCTTCCTCAAAAAGAAGTCCCAAAACTTAGAAGAAATATTGGTATGGTTTTTCAAGACTTTAGATTGTTACCTGAAAAAACAGTTGCTGAAAATGTTGCTTTTGCATTACAAGTTCTCAGTAAGTCTCCCGATGAAATTAAACAAACAGTTCCTGCAGTTTTGGATTTAGTAGGACTTTTAGATAAAGCAAATAGAAGACCTGAACAGTTATCTGGTGGAGAACAACAAAGAGTGGCGATTGCCCGAGCGCTTGTAAACAGACCAGCAATTTTGATGGCAGATGAGCCAACTGGAAATTTAGATCCTGATACTTCTGTTGAAATCATGCGATTACTTGATCAAATTAATAAAGCAGGAACAACTGTAATTATGGCAACTCATGATGCAGGAATTGTTGATCAAATGAGAAAAAGAGTTATTGAGATTACCGGTGGAGCAATTATTCGAGATCAAGCTCAAGGAGTGTACGGATACTCATGAGCCCATTTATGACCAGAGTTAGATTTGTCCTTGGCGAAGTTTGGCAAGGAATTAGCAGAAGTATCACCTTAACTCTTGCTTTGATAGCTACATTTGCTATTTCACTATCTTTATTAGGCGTATCTTTGCTTGTGGGATCACAAGTTAATGAAATGAAAGATTATTGGTTTGACAAAGTTGAAGTATCTATATTTTTATGTACTTCAGGAAGCGATACTCCTTCTTGTGCATCAGGTGCTGCAACTGAAGAACAAAAAAGCCAAATCAGAACAGACTTAGAAGCAATGCAACCACTTGTTGCTGAAATTTTCTTTGAAAGCCAACAAGATGCTTATGATCGTTTCGTTGAAAGATTTAAGGCATCCCCAATCTCTGCCAACGTAACACCTGATCAACTTCCTGAAAGTTTTAGAATTAAGTTATCTAATCCAGAAGAATTCACAACTGTAGTAAATCAATTCTTGAGTAGACCCGGAATTGAAGCAGTTAGAGACCAAAGAGCAACTCTAAGCAAACTATTTAGCGTGCTTGGTGGATTACAAGCTCTAGCATTTGGATTTGCAGTAACAATGTTGGTCGTTACCTCACTATTAGTTGGAAACACAATTCGAGTAACTGCATATGCGCGAAGAAGAGAAATTGGCATCATGAGGTTGGTGGGCGCATCCAAGATGGCTTTGCGTTTACCTTTCCTACTCGAAGCGATTTTTGGTGCATTAATAGGTGGAATTTTTGCCACGCTAATTCTTAGCGTTATTAAGGGATATTTAGTCGATCAAGTAATTGCGACTTCGTTTACTTTCACATCTTTCTTTGGATGGGGCTCAGTAATTAATGCATCAATAATCTGTATTGTTTCTGGAACCGTATTGGCATTCATCACAGCTTGGTTTGGTATCGCCAAACATTTGAAAGTTTAGGTTTCTTTATGAAGTCTAAAAGCAGAAGTTTCCTCGTATTATTTTTTTCTATCTCTTTAGTCTTTGGAACAACATCTGCATCTCAGGCTCTTCCTAGAAACATTGATGATGACGTTAACGCTGCCCAGCAAGAACTAGAAAGTGCAAGTGCTTTAGTAAGAGAAGTGGCTGCAGAATTAGCAGAAATTAGAAAACAACTACCAATAGCTGAAGCCAAGCTTAAAAAAGCGCGAGAAGAACTAGCAGTTGCTAAAGAAAAAGACAGAATTGCTGCAGAAAAACTTGCAGAATTAGAGAATCAATTACAAATAACCCAAAAAAATTATGAAGAAACAAAAAGCTATGTAGCCGATGTGGCCAGAAGTCTTTACCAAGAAGGTCCCTTAGCCACTATAAATATTTTGCTGGGGGCAACTGATCCAAATGATTTCAATCAAAAAATGATGGATATGCAGACCTATCTTGGTAATCAAAATGCCAGATTGGCTCAACTTGAAACCATCAAAGCCCAACTAGAAGTTGAACAAGCCGCAGTTGCAGCCCAAAAAATAATTTTAGAGCAACAAAAAGCTGAAGCGTTAACTGCTGCTCAAAAAGCAAAAGCGGCAGAAGAAGAAGTTGTCAGACTTATTGCTAAGCAAAAAGCAGCTCTAGCTAAAGCTGAAAGTGAACGAGAAGCTACTCGAAAACGTTATGAACAATTAAGGGCAGAACAAATTCGATTACAACAATTAGCCAGACTTCGTGCAGGTTTGGGTGGAACTATGGCTGGAGAACTTTATTGGCCAGTGCCAGGTGCCAGATTCAGTCAAGGAGTAGGTGCTAGAAGACATCCTGTTTATGGTTATCGCTCTTGCCACACTGGAATTGATTTAGCTGCCGGAACTGGAACTCCAATTGCAGCAGCAGCAACAGGAATCGTTACAGCGGTTACAACACTTCGCGCTTATGGTCGCGTAATTGTTATTGCGCACAACGGTGGACTTTCAACAATGTATGCACATCTTTCCGCATTTAATGTCAATGTCGGTCAAGGTGTAGCAGTGGGTGACACCATTGGTTTTGTGGGATCTTCTGGTTGGTCGACTGGTCCGCATCTCCATTTCGAAGTTCATGTCAACGCAACTCCGTTCAATCCCATGGGATGGTTTGGCGCTCCAAAAAATCCAGTTATTTGTTAAAAATACTTAATTAATTTATTTTTCCCTCACAAAATAGACGTGACCTACAATTGACTCATGAACAAAAAGCAGCCCCTTAACACCTTCCTCATAGTAGGAGTTGGTGTAATTTTTGCTGCCGGTTTTCTACTGGGCTCTTTATTTAATCGCGATAGTTCAACATCAATTTTGGATGAAGCACTAAACAAAATTCTTGATAATACCGCTACTGAAACTGATAAGGATTCATTACAAAGAGCAGCTATTGAAGGAATGCTTAGATCTTTAGGTGACAAATGGAGTCAGTATTTACCTGAATCGGAAAGCACATCTTTTGAAAATGCAGTAGAAGGTCAATATTCAGGAATTGGTGTTTGGTTAAGAAGTGATGAATCAGGATTAGTTGGTATTGCAGGGGTAGTTCCAACATCTCCAGCTGAATTTGCGAATTTGCAAGAGGGTGATCTTATTCAATCTGTAGATGGCGAAACAACTCAAGGCAAGAGCTTAGATACCGTTGCAAAATTACTTTCAGGCAAACCTAATACAACAGCAATTTTATCTATTAATCGAAGCGAAGAGATATTAACTTTTTCAGTGAAGAGAACAGAATTAAGAAGTAATCCTGTACAGCTAAAGAAGTTAAAGAATGAAATTGTATTAATTTCAATAAGTGAATTTACTAGGGGAACCGCTCGTTCGATGCGCTCAGCTCTTGCTGCCAGTGGAGCAGAAAGATCTGGAGTAATTTTGGATTTAAGAGGAAATCCTGGTGGATTACTCGTTGAAGCAACAGATGTTGCTGGGGCTTTTCTTAATGGGGGAACAGTGGTTGAGTTTTTCATGCCAGGAAAGTCACCAGAAATATTCAATGCCAGTGGAGATGGTGATTCAAAAACTCCATTAGTCGTATTAATAGATCGAGGAACCGCATCTGCTGCAGAAATTGTTGCTGCTGCTCTTCAAGATAGAAATCGTGCCGTAATTGTTGGCGAAAGAACTTTTGGTAAAGCTGCTGTGCAAGATTTAACTGAACTATCTAATGGGGCAGCAATTGAATTAACCATTGGTTATTACTTAACGCCTAATGGAAAGAGATTAGAGGGACAAGGTTTAGACCCAGACATATTGGTCTCCCCAAATGAATCAAAATCAGTAGCTGAAACTCGCGCATTACAGGTGTTACTTGGTCTTGTGGCAAGTTCCGGGGTTCGTGGTTAATCATGAAAGAAAAAGGAAAGAAACTAGTAGCCCAAAATAAAAAGGCTCGTCATGATTATTCGATTGAAGATGTTATCGAAGCAGGAATAGTTCTAGTTGGCACAGAAGTTAAATCACTTCGTGAAGGCAGAGCAAGTTTGGTGGATGGTTTTGCCCAAATTAAAAACGGTGAAGTTTGGCTACATAATGTCCATATTCCTGAATACGATGCCGGAACCTGGACAAATCACGAACCTAGAAGAATTAGAAAATTACTAATTAATCGTTTGGAAATAACCAGACTTGTAAAGGCTCTTCATGATTCTGGAAATACCCTGGTGCCTTTAAGTATCTATTTCAAAGATGGTCGAGCAAAAATTGAACTGGCAGTGGCCAAAGGTCGAAAAGAGCATGACAAACGTCAAGCTTTAAGAGAAAAGGCAGATAAGCGAGAAGTAGCCAAGTCAGTCGGTCGCCGCTCTAAGGGTGTAGAATAAAGAATTCACAAAGAAGAGAAAACTTTTTGTGAATGATTTACAACTCAATAGGGGGTGAACGGTTTCGACAACAGTGAATCGCGTTAGGTGAAGCGGGCCGAGGTTCAAGACAGAACTCGTAAACCATGTCTTGAAAAAATAAGTGCAAATAAATCTCGCACTGACTTTGCTCTAGCTGCTTAAAGTAGCTTTAGCCATAAAGTCCGTCAGCTCAGAAGTTCCTTCGATCTGAGATCTGGCGTCGAAAGAAGGATCACTAACTAGTCGGGTTACGAGATTAGTGAGGAAATCAAACAGTAACTTTGACCGTGTTGCTAGCAAGGCCACGAGTAACTAGCAGGTCAAGAACACGCAATTGTGGATGCGCCCGGAGAAGCCCTAGTACGACGCTGATGGACGCGGGTTCAAATCCCGCCACCTCCACAGAAACCAAATCATGTGCCCACAATTTATTTGTGGGCACATTTACTTTCTATACACATTTTGAATGCCCCACTGGTACCTGCTGCATCAAATGCCGTAGGCTCAGGAATGGTTGCAAGTTAATGATTTATGCAAGGTGTCTTTGATGCCGCGCAAGTCAGCGGCGAACACCCCGTGAAGGCAAAAGCATTGAGCGGTACATCAACAAAAGCAGGAGAAATATATATGCCACAAGGCAGCGTCAAATGGTTTAATTCAGAAAAGGGCTTCGGATTCTTAGCTCCAGACGGAGGCGGACCAGACGTGTTCGTGCATTACTCAGCAATTCAATCTGATGGTTATCGTTCATTGAACGAAGAACAAAGAGTTGAATTCGATATCACCGAAGGCCAAAAAGGTCCACAAGCCGCAAACGTGCGCCCAGTTTAGACCAAGGACTTCATAAAAAAGACCCGCTAAGAAATTAGCGGGTCTTTTACTTTTATAAATCAAATTAACTTAAAAGTTCAACCATTAAAGCTTTTATGGTGTGCATTCTATTTTCTGCTTGATCAAAAACTATTGAATTACTTGAGTTAAATACTTCTTCTGTTACTTCTACTCCGACAATGCCAAAAGAATCTTTAATTTTTTTACCGATGGAAGTCTTATCATCATAAAAAGCAGGTAGACAGTGCATAAATTTAACGTCCTTATTGCCAGTTAAATCTAAAACTTCTTTTGTGACCCTGTAGGAACTTAATAAATTAATTCTTTCATTCCACACACTTTCATCTTCACCCATTGAAACCCACACGTCGGTGTGAATAAAATCAACACCCAAAACACCCTGGGCCACATCATCGGTGATGGTTATTTTTGCTCCACTTATTTTTGCTAAGTCTTGAGCGATTTTTTGTACTTCAGCACTTGGGGTTAAAGACTTTGGAGAAACTAGTCTTACATCCATTCCCAGAATTGCAGCAGTTACCAATAGAGAATTTCCCATATTGTTTCGAGCATCACCTAGGTAAGCAAAAGAAATATTCTTTAACTTCTTTGAACTGTGTTCTTTCATGGTCATGAAATCGGCCAACATTTGAGTTGGATGCCAAGCATCAGTAAGACCGTTAAAAACTGGGACGGATGAATGTTTTGCTAACTCTTCAACTGCAGATTGGGCAAATCCTCGGTATTCAATGCCATCAAACATTCTGCTTAAAACTCGGGCAGTATCAGCAATTGATTCTTTGTGGCCTAGTTGGGAAGAACTTGAATCAAAGAACGTGGTGAAAGCACCTTGGTCATGAGCGGCTACATCAAAAGCTGCTCTAGTTCTAGTTGAAGTTTTTTCAAAAATTAATGCAATGTTTTTGCCCTTTAAATGTTTCTTCTCACGGCCATTTTTTTTCTGTTTCTTTAACTTTTGGGCGCGATCAATTAAGTGAAGTAGTTCTTCGGCGCTAAAGTCGATTTCCTTTAAGAAATCTCTTCCCTTTAGTTTCATGAATAACTCTTCCTTCTTGTTAAGAAATCAGGGCTGAAAAGACAATCCTACCCAAGGTATCTGAGAGAATCAGATTGTGACTACTCCTCTAGATAGCCCAGGCTCACTTGGCGACACCCTGCTTGATGAAAGAACCCTGGAAACCAATGACGATGGGGATCACGAAAAATTTGCGCACTATGTGCAAAAAGAAAAGATCGTGGAAAGTGCAGTTACTGGAAAACCGGTAATTGCCTTATGCGGAAAAGTGTGGGTGCCGGGACGAGACCCTGGTAAATTTCCAATTTGTCCAGACTGCAAGAAAATATTTGATTCTCTCAAGTGAGTAGCCAAAATCAACGTTTAGTGAAACCATAAATTATGTCAATTGCACCAATGCAAACAGAAAGCTTTCCTACTGAAACAAAACCAGATAATCCTTGGGTATGTATTGTCTGGAATGATCCGATAAATCTGATGAATTATGTCACCCATGTTTTTATGACTTACTTCAAATACTCAAAAGAAAAAGCAGAAAAATTGATGCTGCAGGTTCACCAAGATGGAAAGTCTGTAGTAAGTACCGGATCTCGGGAAGAGATGGAACGAGACGTTAACGCAATGCACTCCTATGGCTTGTGGGCCACTTTGCAGAAATCTTAAAGAATGAAAAACAGGGGATTTAAGAAACAGCAAAATGGTGAAATCTATTTTCAATTAGAAGCTTTAGAGATAGCCCTGTTGACTTCGATGATTGAGCAAATCATCTCCCTCTTAACTCCGGTGACGAATTCTAAGAATTCAGATCCTCTGGCTCAGATGGTAGGGATTGACCAAACTGCACAAAAGCCAGATGACGATGTGGTTTTAAGGCTGCTACCTGATGCCTACCAAGACGATAAAGAAGCCTCAAATGAATTCCGAAGATTCACCGAAAGATCTCTTCGTGAATTAAAAATTAAAAGAGCTCAATTTGTCCTCGAGAATTTACCTGAGCCAGATAAAACCATTTCCATTAAACCTAAAGATTTGGAATCTTGGCTCACAGTCTTAAATGATGTTCGATTAGCTCTTGGAACTCGAGTTGGAATTTCTGAAGTTGAAGATGAAGAAAAACTCTCAGGGGAAGAAGAAATCGATCATGCTAGAGATATTTATTCTTGGTTAACTTGGTTGCAATCAAACTTATTAGAGGAAATGAATTCTTAGAAAAAATTAAAGGCCCTAGGTTTTCACCCAGGGCCTTTAAATTAATTACTTAACTGACTTTAGTGACCTTCGCTCTTCGCGAATGCACGATCATCAGCAAAGCTCTTCATACGTGCGATCTTGTAAATCAATAGACCGAACACTGCTTTAGCCAAAACGTCTGCAATTGAGTAGCCGTATTGACGTAGTACGAATGAATCTGCTCCTTGGAACCAATCGCTACCGAACCATTCTCCAAATACTGGGAATAGGTAACTGATTGGGTAAACGCCCCAAGTTGCAATAAGAGTTAAACGCAAACCTCTTAATTCTTTAGCAACACCTGCTGGTTGGCGTCCCATGGACTTACCAAGTTCAACAAACAAGATGTAAAGAATGTATAGGAATGGGATTGTTGAAAGTGCTCCCCAAACCAATTTTGGACCAATTTCAGCGGTAACTTCACCTGGGTAACCAAGGATGATCATTAATGCTGATGCTGGAACTAAACGAACTAGCAATTGGCTTTGAACTTTCTTTGCCAATGCAAGTACTGCAACTGTTTCTACAAGTAGTAGAGGAACAGTTAGAAGCCAATCAACGTAGCGGTAAGCTTCGTTGAATCCTTCTCCTGCAACTAATGAATAATCTCCACCAACGGTTGTTTGAATATACGCGTGACGGAAAGAATCAAAAATTCTCCAATAATGATAAGCAGCGATACCGGTTACAGTTGCTGATGTAACCAGCGCCTGACGGTAACGAGGCAATACACGGCCTTGCGCAACCAGCATGAATAGTGTTGCAAAAATCATCGATGCTAGAGCAAAAGACAAGACGTTGTATACAGCCTGGAACTGTCCATTGGACAGAACTGATACTCCAACCATGCCAAACTCCCAAGAAGACAACGCAGCAGTTTTAAATCTTTTCCCGAAAGAAAAGTCCTTAACCACTACCACCCGAGTTTCGGGCTGACACTGACGATAGTGCCACTTTTCAATTCTGGACAACATCTGGCGAGGTTTTTGCCCTACTTTTGTTGGTGAGGGTTCAGGTTTATGGGGGGAATCTGGATATTTAGTGATTAGAGGTAGAAATCGGATACTACTTATTGAGGCAATAGGCTTTGCTTAATTATGAACAATGCACCCATCGGAGTCCTGGATTCAGGAGTAGGTGGGTTAACAGTAGCCCGAGCTATTTTGGATCAACTTCCCAACGAACCAATTAGATACATCGGCGATACCGCCAATGGACCCTATGGCCCAAGATCTATTGCTGAAGTTCGAAAGTTTTCTCTTGAAATTATGGACAAATTAGTTGCAGATGGCGTCAAAGCCATAGTTATTGCCTGCAACACCGCATCAGCTGCAACTCTTCGCGATGCTCGCGAGAAATATCAAGTTCCAGTCGTAGAAGTTATAGGACCAGCCGTTAGACGTGCAGTTTCGGTTACTCGCAATAAAAAAGTTGGCGTAATTGGAACGAGAGCAACTGTGGAAAGCGGAGCTTACGTTGATGCTTTTGCTGCTGCGCCTGAGATTGAGTTATTTTCTAAAGCCTGCCCAAGATTTGTTGAATTCGTTGAAAAAGGAATTACTTCTGGTGAAGAAGTATTAAGTGTTGCTAAAGATTATTTACAAGAGCTAAAAGATGCGCAAATAGATACTGTTGTTTTAGGTTGCACACACTTTCCACTTATTTCAGGTGCAATCGGTTATACCCTTGGACCAGATGTGGCAATTGTTTCCTCTGCTGATGAAACAGCTCGTGATTTATATCGAGTTTTGGTCAATAAAGAATTATTGAGGGATGAAAAAGCGGGTAAACCAACTCATGAATTCTTAGCCACGGGAGACGTTTCAACTTTTGCACCACTAGCAAAAAGATTCTTAGGACCTGAAGTCGCAAATGTTCAACGGGCTTAACTACAAGATAGGGTGGAACTTATGACAAGAAGTGACGGCAGAGCAACAGATCAGTTGAGACCAATTAAGTTTGAAAGAAATTGGTTGGAAAATGCTGAAGGCTCTTGTCTTGTGCATTTTGGTCGAACCCGAGTTCTTTGTGTTGCATCTGTAACCGAAGGTGTTCCAAGGTTTAAAAAAGATTCTGGTGAGGGCTGGGTTACAGCAGAATATGCAATGTTACCTAGATCAACTGAATCAAGATCAGATCGCGAATCTGTTAAAGGAAAACTTGGTGGAAGAACTCAAGAAATTTCTCGTCTTGTGGGACGGAGTTTAAGAGCAGTTATCAATAACAAAGCATTAGGTGAAAATACAATTGTTTTAGATTGCGATGTTTTGCAAGCAGATGGTGGAACCAGAACAGCTGCAATTACAGGTGCATACGTTGCTTTAGTTGATGCTTTGAAGTGGGCAAAGAATAAAAGAATTATTGATTCAGTTGAAAAAGTTTTAATCGATTCTGTGGCAGCAGTTAGTGTGGGTGTAATTGATGGGGAAGTAAGACTTGATTTGCATTACGAAGATGATGTTCGAGCCCAAACTGACATGAACGTAGTAATGACAGGTGGAGGCAAATACATTGAAGTTCAAGGCACTGCTGAAGGTGCTCCATTCGATAAGTCTGAATTAGATAACTTGCTAGCCATGGCTGCCAAGGGCTGTGTGGAATTAACCAAATTACAACTTGAGGCTTTGAAGTAATAATGAAAAAGATTGTGTTGGCGACAGCCAACACTCATAAAGTTATTGAATTCCAAAGAATCCTGAATGAACTATTGCCTGACTTGGAATTAGTTGCCGCCAGTCAATTCCCTGGAGTTCCCGAGGTTGCAGAAACTGGATCTAGCTTTGCTGAGAATGCCTTAATTAAAGCCAGAGCGATAAATGAGTTCACAAATTTACCTGCTCTGGCAGATGATTCAGGATTAGTTGTTGAGGCCTTAAATGGCGCTCCCGGCATATTTAGTGCCCGTTACGCAGGAATTGAAGCTGACGACAGGGCAAATGTTGTGAAATTACTAAATGAAATTAAGGATATTGATCAATCCTTACTTGGTGCAAAATTTGAATGCTCAATAGCTTTGGTTGATAAATCTCAAGAGCTAGAGCTTGTCGTAGACGGTCAAATGCCGGGAGAGGTCATCAAGGAAGTCCGAGGACAAAATGGATTTGGTTACGACCCAATTTTTGTCCCCCAAGGTTTAACCAAAACTTCATCGCAGTTGAGTGACGAAGAAAAAGACAAGATCAGTCATCGCGGAATAGCCTTAAGGAAAATCTCAGTGATCTTAAAGAAGTTGCCAGGTTAAGTCTGCTTGAGATTTGCTTGGTGTATTGTTTTACCTTCGTGCAACTTTAATTTGGAGGTTCGTTGGACAAAGTATTTTCAGGCCGAGTCCTAGTACTTGGCGCAGGCTCTGTAGCCCAATGCTCATTGCCACTGATTTTAAAACATATCGCTAAACCTGCTCAGGTTACTGTCATAGATAAAGACGATCGATCAGATCGAATCATAAATGAAATAAAACAAGGTGTTACTTTCAAAAAAGACTTAATAACAAAAGAGAATCTAAGTGAAAAACTATCCTCGCATGTTTCATCAGGTGATTTATTACTTGATTTAGCTTGGAATATTGATTGCAACGCAATCTTGCAATGGTGTCACGATAACAATGTTTTGTATTTGAATACCTCTGTTGAGGAATGGAATCCATATGTTGATGGCGCAGATCGACCAGTTCTAGAGCGAACTCTTTATCCACGACATATGAGAATTCGCGAAATGATGAAAACTTGGAATAAAAAAGGACCATCTGCTGTTGTTGAACATGGTGCTAATCCTGGTTTAGTTTCCCATTTCACTAAAGCTGCCCTTGTTGATATTGCTAATAAATTAAAACAAGATGGTAAATCAAATGAAAAGATTGAAAAAGCATTAAGTGAAGAAAAATACAATGACTTAGCTTATCTATTAGGTGTGAAAGTAATTCATATTGCAGAACGCGATACTCAAATTACTGACAAACCCAAAAAGGTTAATGAATTTGTTAACACTTGGTCTGTGGAAGGTTTTTATGAAGAAGGTATTGCTCCAGCAGAACTTGGTTGGGGAACACATGAAAAAGAATTACCAAAAAATGGAATTCTGCACACTGGAGATGGCCCTTGTAATCAAATTGCAATTGCTCAACCGGGTGCTAAAACTTGGGTGAGATCTTGGGTTGCAGATTCTGAAACCATCGGAATGGTTATTAGACATGGCGAAGCATTCACCATTACAGAACACTTAACGGTTAAAGACGAAACAGGTAAAGACATCTATAGACCAACTGTGCATTATGCATATTGTCCTTCTAATGAAGCAATAGTTTCCATGGCGGAATTAGAAATGCGTCAATGGGATTTGCAAAAAAATCAAAGAATTATGAATGAAGAAATTATTGACGGTGAAGATCGTTTAGGAGTTCTTCTCATGGGTCATGATTACAAAGCTTGGTGGTATGGATCAATGCTTTCAATTCATGATGCTAGAAAACTTGTTCCTGGACAATCAGCTACTACTTTGCAAGTTGCATGCTCTGTAGTTGCTGCATCAATGTGGATGCTTGAAAATCCAAATGAAGGTGTTTTAGTTCCAGATCAATTGCCTTGGAAATATGTTTTGAATATTGCTAAAGATTATTTGGGTGAAATGCGATCTGTTGCGGTTGATTGGGATCCATTAAAAACTAGAAATGATTTATATAAGGGTCTTAATGGTAGAAGTTATGATTCTGATCCTTGGCAGTTCAATAATTTTCTTGTTTAAAAGTTGATTTTGGTGCGGGAGAGGGGACTTGAACCCCTACACCTTTCGGCGCTAGATCCTAAGTCTAGTGCGTCTGCCAATTTCGCCACTCCCGCAAGATCTATGGATAACTCTACGGCGTACGCTTTTAACTAGATAAACCAATCTGGAGTATTGCTGTGAAACAAGACCAAATCGAAGCACAAATTATTGCTGCACGCGAAAGATTGGCAAAAAATCTTTCCGAACTTGAATATGCAATGAGTCCAGCTGGAATTGCTGAGCGTGGTAAAGATTTTGCAAAAAAGGTGTTCACCCACCCAGATGGTGAATTAAGAATTGAAAGAATTATCGGTTCAGTTGTGGGTGCATTAGTAAGTTTAAAAATTATTCGTAAGATTTTCTAAGAGCAAATTATGGCAAAAATAGCAATAATCGGAACAGGCTACGTAGGTTTAGCTTCAGCTGTTGGATTTGCTCAACTTGGACATGACGTAGTTGGTATTGATATTGATGATACAAAAGTTCAAAAGTTAACTGCAGGTAAAAGTCCAATATTTGAAAAAGATATTGAGAAATTTTTAGCAAAATCATTAAAAAAGAAAAAAATCTCTTTTTCTACAGATTACAAGAAAATTTCTAAAGCGAAATTTGTATTTTTGTGTCTGCCAACTCCTCAACTAGATGATGGATCAGCTGATACTTCTTATATCTTGGAATCTTCAAAATTATTGTCTAAACATATAAGTGATTCTGCAACTTTAGTAATTAAGTCAACAGTTCCAGTTAATACTTGGAAAGCTGTTAAACAAGTCTTAAACCGAAAAAATGTTTCAATTGTTTCCAATCCTGAATTCCTTCGAGAAGGAACAGCTCTTGAGGATTTCTTTAAACCAGATCGAATTGTTGTTGGTTGCGAATTTGAAAAGAAAGCAAAAGAAGTTGCAAATCTATACAAAGCCAAAAATGCCAAAGTAGTTTTTACAGATAACACTTCAGCAGAAATCATAAAATATGCTTCAAATAGCTTCTTAGCGATAAAACTTTCTTTTGTAAATGAAATTGCAGCTTATGCAGAATCAACTGATGCCAATGCACTCGAAGTTTTACACGCAATGGGATTAGATAAAAGAATTGGCAAGGAATTCCTTAAACCAGGACCTGGATGGGGAGGAATGTGTTTTCCAAAAGATGTGAGTGCATTAAAAGAATCTGCTAGAGAAAAAAATGTTCCGATCCCACTTCTCGATGCAGCCCTTGAAAGTAATTTAAAAGCACATGCTCGAATTGTAAAAAAAATAAGCGATGCCTTAGGTGGCTCCTTAAAGGATAAGAAAGTGGCAGTTTGGGGATTAGCGTTCAAAGCAAATACCGATGACACACGATTTTCACCTGCAATATCTGTCGTAGAACTATTGATCGCAGCAGGCGCAAAAGTCACAGCCTTTGATCCAGTGGTTAAACACGTAAAAGGTCTTGCAATTGATGTTAAATCAGAAATTGTTCAAAGTGTTGAGAATGTTGATGTAATTGTGGTTTTGACTGAATGGCAGGAATTTAAATCAATTAAGCCTGAAGTAATTGGAAAAGCTGTTAAACAAAAAATTGTAATAGATTCTAGAAATTTGCTCGATAAATCTAAATGGGAAAAACAAGGATTTAGATTTATTGGTAACGGGTATAACTAATTACTTCGCAGTAAGCCTTAACTCAAGTCTTGTTTCGTGCCATGGTGCGTTGCAATTTGAGTTAAGTGGAAGTTCTAATACCCCTTGAGTGTTCTTAACAATGTTTGCTTTCCCTGTTAGATTCGAATCTATTACAACAACTTGATCGTTAGCAAAACATCCACCTGGCAAAGTTGTTGCATTCAGCGTTACTCCATCAGCACTTCGATATTTTCCACCAGTGAAATAAATCGATTTAGGTGAACCTGAAGTATTTTTAGCCACTACCTGGATGTATGAATTTCCATTTGGAGATTGATAACTAGTGCCACTTACAAACGAAACATTATCTGCCATGTCTGCATCATCAATTTTACCTGTCATAGAGTAAACAATTCCATCTAGTGAAAGTTTGGTCGCACTTGCATTTTTTGCAACTGACCAACTTTTTACTTTGCCTTTTGCGTCAAGTTTGAAATTTGAGTAAATACCGTTAAAGGCAACAACTGGAGATTTCAAAGAAATAGAACTCTTGTTGAATTTTGCAGTTCCTTTTGCAGGATTGCTTACAGCTAAACCGGTTGATTGAACTGAAAATGGTTTTAAGCTTTTCCAGTATTTATCACCACTAAGACTATTTTGGATCATAGTTAGTGCAAGATCAGCAGAAGAATTCTGGGAAACATATTTTTGAGCAATTGCTAGTTTATCTGGATCACTGGTTGCAATTGCTGTGAATAATGCTTTAACGTTTGCATTTGTAACTGAAGTATCAGAATTGGGCATTGCGGTAGCAGAAATTGAATTTGTTAAGAAAAATACGCTTACGATTAAGCCAGATAGATACTTTAATTTACGCATAATGTTTCCCTTTTCCAGTTAATTGATTATAAAGCGCCAAGCCTTATCGCAAAGATTCCCACACTTGATAAACATCAAGTAACGCTTGATTTAGCCTCTCCCAGAAGTTGGTAATCTCCACTTTTTACATAATCGGCTATACGAATAAAACCTTCCCAGATTTCTTCGTAGGAATTGGTTAGAGGTGAAATTGCCAATCTAATGCAGTTTGGAACCCGATAATCAGGAATTACGTTCTTATCGATTCTTAAACCTCGAGCAATTTTTTCTGCATCTATGTGGTGAATTGAAATGTGACCTCCGCGTTTATTTGAATCTCGCGGCGTTGTTAATTCGAAACCTAATGGAGCAAGTAACTCATCAAACATTTCAATCATCAAAGAAGTACCAATTGCTGCTTTTTCGCTAATTGTTCTTAAGGAAGCGGCTTTGATCATTTCAAATGAAGTTTTAACACAACGAAGTCCTAAGATTGAAGGACTTGCAATTTGAAATCCGCGCATTCCTTCCGCTTTTTCAAATTCTGAACCCATAATAAATTGATCTTTTTGAGCAAACCATCCTTGAATTGGCATACTTAATTCATTTTGTAATTTTTGGCTTACATAAATCCAAGCAGGAGCTCCAGGTCCTGAGTTTCCATACTTATAGGTACAACCAATCGCAAGATCAACATCATCACGATCAAATTGCAAATCAACTACGCCAATGGCATGAGAGGCATCCCAAACAACAAGACATCCATTTTTGTGAATTAACTTGGTTAACTCTTTCACGTCATTTAAAGCACCAGAGCGATATTGAATAACAGAAAATGTAACAAGTGCCACATCGTCAGTTAAGTACTTTTCTAATTCTGAAATTGTTATGGATTCATCTGAACTGTTATAGTTTCCTGATTCTGATTTGATGTCATTTTGAATTGTTACTAATTTAAGATTTAGCTCCTTTGCAATTCCTTGCAAAATATATCTATCAGTTGGAAAATTTGCTTCATCAATAATGACGGTTTTTCGGCCAGGTCTGGCACTAATTGCTGCTTTGCAAGCCCGATAAAAATTAATACTTGTGGTGTCAGTTACCAAAACTTGTCCACTTTTTGCACCAAGGGATGCTTCTCCAACTAAGTCTCCAACGCGTTGGGCTTCATCAATCCAATGAGTCCAACCATTAACTAATTCTTTGCCCCATTCGTTAGTTAAGAAATCATTTATATTTTCAATTGTTTGTTTCGGTAAACGTCCTAACGAATTTCCATCTAAGTAGCAAAGAGTGGGATCATTTTTTACAAATTCAGAAATATATTTATTCAAAGGGTCTTTGCGGTCCAGTTCCTGCACCTGGGCTTGAGTGATCATGGACAAATGCTAGGACTTGCGTAGGCTTTGGTCTATGTCAGATTCCAAATACCAGGCTTCTCTTTCCTATTCTTCGTATTTGAAGGTCAATGAGCTGCTGGAATTACAAAAACCTGTATCTGATGGTCCGGAACACGATGAAATGCTTTTTATCGTGATTCATCAAACTTATGAACTTTGGTTCAAACAATTGATTCATGAATTCAAACGTGCCATGGTTTTACTCAATGAAGATAAATTATTTGAAACATTAGCTGTACTAGGCCGAATTAGAACAATTTATAAAACCTTAGTTGCTCAAATCGATATTTTAGAAACGATGACTCCTTTGCAGTTCAATTCTTTCCGAGGACGCCTTGAGTCAAGTAGTGGTTTTCAATCATCACAATTTAGAAAAGTCGAAGCAATTCTTGGTCGAAGAGATGCTTCAATGAATTCTCATTTTGATCCTGCGTCAAAAGACTTTAAAGAAATAAATGAATTGCTAAACAAACCAAGCTTATGGGATTGTGTACTTAATCATTTGTCACGCAGAAAACATGATTTTCCAAAAGAGGTTTTGAACCGAGATGCAACAGTTCAATATGAATTAAATCCTGGGGTAGAAAAAGGAATATTGGCTGCCTATAAGACAGACCCAGAAGCAAGTTTGTTACTAGAACAACTTGTTGATATTGATGAAGGTCAACAAGAATGGCGTTATCGTCATGTGAAAATGGTCGAAAGAACAATCGGAGCCAAAGTGGGAACTGGTGGATCAAGTGGAGCACAATATTTAATTACGACACTATTTAAACCAACCATGCCAGAACTTTGGTCAGTTAGATCCCAACTTTAGGAAACTTTAATGACATTAACAATTAGAGCAGTTGAGGAAAAAGATAAAGATCAATGGCTTAAATTATGGGCTGGCTATTTAGAGTTCTATAAATCCACAATTTCCCCAGAACAAACAGAGCTAACTTGGAAAAGGTTAATCAATAACGAACTAAAAATGTTTGGTTTTGTGGCAGAAAGCGAAGAAGGAGTTATCGGTTTTACCCACTGTTTATTTCGACCTTCAACTTGGACCGAAACTGATTACTGCTATCTAGAAGATCTATTTGTTGATCCAAATATCCGCGGTAAAGGAATAGGTCGAGCGTTGATGAATAAAGTTGTTGAATTAGCAAAAGAAAAGAAATCAAAGCGAGTTTATTGGACAACACAAGAATTTAATAAAACTGCAAGAGTTCTTTATGATTCAATTACGCCGGTGTCGGAATTTGTTCAATATAGATTGCCGATAAATCAAGAAAAATAACTTTTTGTGCACCGCCAGGGAATCGAACCCCGGACCCGCTGATTAAGAGTCAGCTGCTCTAACCATCTGAGCTAGCGGTGCTTGGTTAGAAAATCATACCTACGAATAAATCTTCACAAACTCTGCTATTGCTCCCACAATCATCTGAACCGCAATTGCAGCCAAAAGTAAACCTGCCAATTTTGTGGCCACAGTGATTCCACCTCGACCAACAATGCGCATAACGGGAATCGAAAATCTCAAGAATAAATACAAAATAATGTGAACAACAACAAGGCCAAGCAAGATAGTTACGAAGTCAGCCACACTTTGGGATTGTCTAACAAAAATAATTGTGGCAGCAATTGCTCCAGGACCAGCTAAAAGAGGAGTTCCTAGGGGTACAAGTGCCACACTCACATCTCCTGTTTTGGAAGGTTCGGCATCTTTACCAGTTAGAAGTTCTAGTGCAACAAGTAACAACAGCAAGCCACCTGAAGCTTGGAGTGAGGGAAGTGAAATATCAAGAAAACCTAATATTTGATTTCCAAACAGTGCGAAAATAATGATTACTAAAAACGAAATTAGAACTGCTTGAAGTGCAAGCTGTTTTTGTTTATTGACTTTTTCTTTTCTAGTAAGACCAATAAATATAGGAACAGTTCCAAGAGGATCCATAATTACAAAAAAAGTCACGACAACAGATGTAAACAGGGCAATTAATGCTGTTGCATCCATTATTAATTTTTCCTTTTCTGTAGTTAAAAATTGGGGTGAGTAACGGGACTCGAACCCGCGACGTCCTGGACCACAACCAGGTGCTCTACCAGCTGAGCTATACCCACCAAGTTTTACTTCTCTATTGCAACTTTTATTCTATCTTGATTGCAATATTGAACTTTTACTCGTGTTCAACTACAAATCGATTGGCTAATTCTTTAGCAATATCAGAACCTGGACCAGGTTGGGCAACCATAATTGCCTCTCGGTAATAACGAAGCTCAGCAATACTTTCTCTGATATCGGCTAGTGCTCGATGATTTCCAGTTTTTTCAGGGGAAGAAAAATAAACTTTTGGATACCATCTTCTGGCTAATTCTTTAAACGAGGAAACATCAATTACTCGATAGTGAAGATGTTCATCTAATTCAGGTAAATCTCTTGCTAAGAAACCACGATCAACATAAACACTTGATCCAGCTAAAGGTGCTTTTCTTGGATCTGGCACATGTTGTTTCACATATTGCATAACTTCTTTATTAGCTTCAGCCATGGAAACTCCATGAGGAACTTCTCGAAGTAATCCTGAGGCAGTATGCATTTCTTTTACAACATCAATCATTGAGTCTAATTTTTCATCTTCACATTTAATGACGATGTCAATTCCTGGATCCATTTCATTTAAGTGAGAATCGGTTACTACAACAGCGATTTCAATAAGAGCATCTTTTGTTAATGACAAACCAGTCATTTCGCAATCGACCCAAACAATCAAGTCGTTATGGTTGGCCATTTGTCATTTTCGCTTTCAGCTATTTTTGAAAAAGTAGTTATTTTCAAAAGTGCGCCCGGAGGGAATCGAACCCCCAACCTACTGGGTAGAAACCAGTTGCTCTATCCGTTGAGCTACGGGCGCAGGGTTTCTATTTTGCTCTATTGCCCACAACCACCAGTTATCCCCAGTTAGTTTGTGCGAATAAGTAAGACAACTTAAAGATATTGCACCCTATTAATCCCTAAGAAAAGGAGAAATAAACATGAACGACATCATCACCACAGTCATTGGCAACGCTGTTACTGATGTTTCTTTAAGAGTGACCTCAGCTGGCACAAGTGTGGCATCTTTTCGAATCGCTTCAAATTCCAGACGATTTGATAAATCAACAAGTTCTTGGATCGACCAAGAACCAAGTTATTTATCAATTACTGCCTGGTCACAGTTAGCAGAAAATGTGGCATTAAGTGTTCATAAAGGCCAACCCTTAGTAGTGACCGGAAAATTAAAAGTAAGGCAATGGCAAGACGCAGATAAGAGTGGTACCAATGTAGAAATTGACGCCATAGCAATCGGTCATGATTTAAATAGGGGAACAAGTGAATTCACCAAGGTCAAAAGAGTGAGTGAATTTTATGAACAAGACCCATGGATGAATGAGGCAGCAGATACTGAAATTAGCGCAGCCTAAATGAATGGATAGTCTTGCGTTGTGGCTGAATTTATTTACACCCTTTCAAAAGCGCGCAAGGCTCATAATGACAAAGTCGTTTTAGACGACGTCACCTTGGCGTTCTTACCGGGCGCCAAGATTGGCGTAGTTGGACCAAACGGTGCAGGTAAATCTTCTCTCTTAAGAATTATGTCTGGCAAAGATGATGTCAGTAATGGTGAAGCAATGTTGGCACCTGGTGCCACAGTTGGAATTTTAGAACAAGAACCAAAGCTGAGTGATGATAAAAATGTTTTAGAAAACGTTGAAGAAGCAGTTGCTTCCACAAAAGCAAAGTTGGCAAAATTTAATGAAATCTCGGAACAATTAGCAAGTCCTGAAGCAGATTATGACAAATTACTTGCTGAAATGGGAAAGCTACAAGAAGAGTTAGATCATATTGGGGCTTGGGATTTAGATTCTCAATTAGAACAAGCAATGGATGCGTTAAGACTTCCACCACCTGATGCTGATGTAAAAGTTTTATCTGGAGGAGAAAGAAGACGAGTTGCCTTAGCAAAACTTCTTTTGGAACAACCTGATTTATTACTTCTTGATGAGCCAACAAACCATTTGGATGCTGAAAGTGTTTTGTGGTTAGAACAACACTTAGAAAAATATCCAGGCACAGTTATTGCGATTACACACGATAGATATTTCTTGGACAACGTTGCTGAATGGATTTTGGAACTAGATCGCGGACGTGCTTACCCATATCAAGGCAACTATTCAACTTATCTAGAAAAGAAACAAGAAAGATTAAAAGTTGAAGGTGCAAAAGACATCAAACTTCGTAAACGTTTAGAAGATGAATTGGAATGGGTCAGATCAAGTCCGAAAGCTCGTCAAGCCAAATCAAAATCTCGTTTAGAGCGTTATGAAGAAATGGCTTCAGATGCTGATAAAACTAGAAAAATGGATTTCGAAGAAATCCAAATTCCACCTGGTCCAAGATTAGGAAATCAAGTTGTTGAAGTTAAAGACTTATCAAAAGGTTTTGGTGACAAACTCTTAATCGATAAATTGTCATTTACTTTGCCACGAAATGGCATTGTGGGAATCATCGGTCCAAACGGTGTTGGTAAAACCACATTATTCAAAATGTTATTAGGAAATGAAAAACCAGATTCAGGTGAAATCAAAATTGGTGACACTGTAAAGGTTGCTTACGTTGACCAAGGAAGAACCGGGATTGATCCTAAGAAAAGTGTTTGGGAAGTCGTAAGTGATGGACTTGATTTTATTAAAGTAGGAAACGTAGAAATTCCTTCCCGTGCATATGTTTCAACATTTGGTTTCAAAGGCCATGATCAACAAAAAGCAGCAGGTGTTTTATCAGGTGGAGAAAGAAATAGATTAAATCTTGCTTTGACTCTTAAACAAGGTGGAAATCTATTACTACTCGATGAACCTACAAATGATTTAGATGTTGAAACTTTAGGTAGCTTAGAAAACGCACTCCTTGATTTTCCAGGTTGCGTGGTGGTTATTTCCCACGATCGAATGTTTCTAGACAAAATTGCAACACACATGTTGGCCTACGAAGGTGACTCTCAGTGGTTCTGGTTTGAAGGAAACTTTGATTCTTATGAAAAGAATAAAGTTGAACGCTTAGGTGCCGAGGCAGCTCGACCTCATCGTGCAACTTATAGAAAATTGACCCGAAACTAATACTTTGACCACAAAAGTAGTGCTGGGCCCAGATGAAGTTAGATCACTTAAAGTTCTAGTTGAAAAATTAAGTTTTTGGGATTACCGGGCAATAGTCAGATTGCAAATTAAAAATAATAATTTAGGAATTTTTGGATCAACTCCATTTAATTGCTTAGCATTTTTAGCTCTTCCTTTGAGTAAAAATTATGACGAGATCGATTTGGTAATGAATGCCGCAGAACTTGTTAAACAACTAAAGGATGAAAGTGTTACTGAAATAGATCTGATTGATTCCAATAAACCAGCACCTGAACTTGCATTGCTGCCACCAAATGGACCGTGGATGCCAGGGGAGAAGGGTATGGCAGGAGATCTTTTACCTGTTGTTAAAGAAAGATTAGAAAAATTAAAAGCCCAAGTTGAACCATTAGAAATGTTAGCTAGTGAAACCACAAAAGATGCTGTCACCGAAGCTGCTTGGAATGAAAACCTATGGGGAGGAATTCCTTTTGGTGCATTAAATGTGGCAGCAGCAATAGGAATGTTGGCTTTTCCTGGAGCTCGAATAAATGCTGCAACTTGTCAAGGCTGGAAAAGATTTGTAACCCCAAGTGGTCAAGTATTTGTTAGACCTCAAAAAGCGGTAAGAACTTTACTTTCAGTAGTTAAATAATTCCATCAGTTCTAGTGTTAACCATTGAATCTGCAGCCATTTGTAAATAGTTCCATAATTTAGTTCTGTTTTCATCTGTAATTTGCTGTTTATCTAGCGCAACAGTCATATTTTTTAGCCATGAATCTCTAGCTGCAAAATCAATTGGAAATGCAGCATGGCGCATTCTTAAACGGGGATGACCGCGAAGTTCAGAATAAGTTCCAGGCCCGCCCCAATATTGCATCAAAAACAAAGTTAAGCGCTCAATTGCTCCGTCTAAATCATCTTCTGGATACATCGGTTTAAGGATTGGATCATTTATTATTTCCTGGTAAAAGTCTTTAACTAAACTTGTGAAGAAGTCCTTGCCACCAAAATTATCGTAATCAGTTGCCATGCTTATTTTTCATAGCTACTTTAGCAATGTTTCGACACATTCCTGGAAAAACTAAACCGTGGAATGGAATAATTGACCACCAGTATGCATGACCTGCTAAACCTTTAGGATAAAAAATTGCTCTTTGAGTCAACTTACATTTATTATCATTTATCTTTTCAATTTTAAATTCCAACCAAGCTTTTCCTGGCATTTTCATTTCAGCACGAAGTCTTAATAAATTATCTGGAATTCTTTCTTCCACTCTCCAAAAATCTAGAGTTTCTCCAACATGCAAAGTGTTTGGATCTCTTCTGCCTCTTCTTAAACCAACACCACCAACTGCTCTATCCATCAATCCCCTTATTTCCCAAGCCCAATCAAGTGAGAAATATCCATGTTCACCACCAATTGCTTCCACAACTTTCCAAACTTCATTATTACCTGTATCAACTTCGGCTGTTCTAACATCTTGATATAAAGATCCGCCAGACCACTTAGGATCACTTGGCATTGGTTCTGATGGCACACCAGGAATTGACGCACTTGACCAACGAGTAGAAACTTGAGCATCCCTTACTCGAATCAATGCAAGATCTACTGCTTTATCAAAAGTTGTTAAACCTTCTTTTGGATCTGGTAAATATTTCTTAATGTCATTTTCTTGGCAAATTACTTCGTTAATCAAACTTCGAACTAAAGGTTTAGCAATTGAACCGGGAACTGGCGTTACAAGTCCTACCCACAAACTAGAAAGTCTAGGAGTTAATAGTGGAACTGGAATAATTATTCTTTTTCTTAAATCAGCAGCTCTGGCATAGTGTTCCATCATTTCTTTGTATGTGAAAATATCATTTCCACCGATATCAAATGCTCTATTTACATCATTACTAATTGATGCTGCTCCAACTAGGTAATACAAAACATCGCGTACTGCAATTGGTTGAATTTTGGTTTTAACCCATTTAGGGGTAATCATTATTGGTAGGCGCTCTGTTAAATAGCGAAGCATCTCAAAAGAGGCAGAACCAGATCCGATAACAACGCCAGCCCTTAATTCAATTGTGGGAACACCTGAATTTCTTAAAATCTCACCCGTTACTCTCCTTGACTCTAAATGTTGAGAAAGTACTTGTTTTGGAATTAATCCACCCAAGTAAATAATTTTTTGAACATTATTATTTTTTGCAGATTCAGCAAAAAGCTGCGCCATTTTTGTTTCAATATCAACAAATTCTGGGCCTTGGTTTAATGCATGCAATAGGTAATAAGCGACATCCACATTTTGCATTGCACGATTAACGTCTGAAATATCTAAGGCATCTCCAGAAATTACTTCAACTTGATCAAACCAGGCCATATCTCGGAGACGATCAGGAAATCTTGCCAAGACCTTTACTTTGTAACCGGCAATTAATAACTCACGCACTAAACGACCACCTATATATCCGGTTGCTCCAGTTACTAAACAAGTAGCAGGTTGACCATTTGAATTGGTTCTGATTTTTTGGGAATGTTCGATGCTCATAGGTAATAGTTTGCCTCTTAACTGGAATTAAAGCGACTTAA
>Ga0247835_1001337_pt1 | contig 30836 bp, 22 predicted proteins | sample LaCtaG_3_FD_189912 | JGI IMG/M metagenome (GOLD analysis project Ga0247835, IMG submission 189912) | Freshwater microbial communities from meromictic Lake La Cruz, Castile-La Mancha, Spain - LaCruzMarch2015_13.5m | ecosystem: Environmental > Aquatic > Freshwater > Lake | place: Spain: Castile-La... | reverse complement strand
GAAGGCGCGCGCCAGTCGCCGCGCGGGCTCAGCGAACCGCCGGTGACCACCTTCGGCCCGTTCGGCAGGGCTGACCGCTTGAACTGGCTGGTCTGGAAGAAGCGGAACAGGAATTTCCGCAGCCAGTGTTTGATTGTGGCGAGGTCATAGGCGACCCGCTCGTCGTCGGGCGTGTTCACCGGCCAGTGGCCCGTCGCCGCATCCTTCCAGGCCTGATGCGCCAGATACGCCACCTTCGACGGCTTCAGGCCGAAGCGGGTGATGTAGAACAGGAAGAAGTCGTTCAGGGCATAGGGGCCGACGGTCGCCTCGGTCGACTGGAGCTTCCCGTCGGCACCCGCGGGCACCAGTTCCGGCGAAATCTCCGTGTCCAGAATGGCGTGCAGCACATCCGCCGCCCCGCCCTCATGCTCCTTGCCCGCCACCCAGCGGATCAGGTGCCGGATCAGGGTCTTCGCCACCCCGCCGTTGACATTGTAGTGGCTCATATGGTCGCCGACACCATAGGTGCACCAGCCCAGCGCCAGTTCCGACAGGTCGCCGGTGCCCAGCACGAAGGCCCCGTTCTGGTTGGCCAGCCGGAACAGATAGTCGGTGCGCAGGCCCGCCTGCACATTCTCGAAGGTGATGTCGTGCACCGGCTCGCCGCTTGCGAACGGGTGGCCGATGGCCTCCAGCATGGTCCGCGCCGTCGGCCGGATGTCGATCTCGGCACCCGTGACGCCCAGCGCCTTCATCAGGGCCCAGGCGTTCGCCTTCGTCCCTTGCGAGGTCGCGAAGCCGGGCAGAGTCCAGGCCAGAATGCCCGTCCTCGGCAGGCCCAGCCGGTCGAAGGCGCGGCAGGCGACCAGCAGGGCCTGGGTCGAATCCAGCCCGCCCGAGACGCCGATCACCAGCCGCTCGGCGTTGGTCGCCTTCATCCGGCGCATCACTCCCTGCACCTGGATGTTGAAGGCCTCGTAGCAGTCCTGATCCAGCCGGGCCGGATCGTCGGGCACAAAGGGAAAGCGGTCGAGGGGGCGCAGGAGGTCGGCGGTCGCTCCCGGCCCCGCCTCGAACGGGACGACCGTCGCCGGTTCCCCCTCCAGCCGCGCGCAGTCCGCGAAGGTGCCGTTGCGCAGCCGGTCCAGCCCTATACGCTCGACGTCGATGTCGGCGACCGTCAGGCGGCTGTCCGTGGCGAACCGCTCGCCCTCGACCAGTTTCGTCCCGAGCTCGTGGATCGTCGCCTGACCGTCCCAGGCAAGGTCGGTGGTGCTCTCGCCCCAGCCCGAGGCGGTGAAGACATAGGCCGACAGGGTCCGCACCGACTGGCTGGCGCACAACAAGGCCCGCTCGTCCGCCTTGCCGATGACGATGTTTGAGGCCGACAGGTTCAACAGGATGCGCGCACCGGCCAGGGCAGCCCGCGTCGAGGGCGGCTGCGGGGCCCAGAAATCCTCACAAATTTCGGCAGCGAAGGCGAGGCCGGGACGGTCGACCGCCTCGAAGATCAGGCCCGGCGCAAAATCCACGGCCTCGCCGTTCAGAACCACCGTGTCTTCCGAGCGGCTGGCAGCCGGTGCGAACCAGCGCTTCTCATAATATTCGCGGTAGTTGGGCAGATAGGTCTTGGGCACGACGCCGAGCACGGACCCGGAGCCCAGAACCACGGCGCAGTTGTAGAGGGCGTCGCCGCTCCGCACCGGTGCCCCGACCACCGCGATCACACCCGCCGCGTCCGCGGCCTCGGCCAGGACGGCGATCTGCCGCTCCACCTCGGCCAGCAGCGCGTCCTGCATCATCAGGTCATCGATGGCGTAGCCGCTCAGCGACAGCTCCGGAAAGACGATCAGATCGACGCCCTGCGCGCCCGCCTGTCTGATCAGGGCGATATGCTCTCCCGCATTGGCGGCGGGGTCGGCGGTGTGAACCACCGGCGTTGCGGCGGCCACGCGGACGAAGCCGTGGGTGCGGGGCGAATGGAACGGGTAGGGCTTGGGCATAAAGATTTCCGCTCATCCCCGCGAAAGCGGGGACCCAGTAATGTCCAGCTTGACGCCGGCGGATTGGACCGCCGTCCATGCTCATACAGGGCAAAGCCGCCCGGCCAAAGCACTGGGTCCCCGCTTTCGCGGGGATGAGCGGATTGAATAGATGCAAGACTCTCACGGACTGGGTGATTTTGCCTGACGAACCCGCTAAGCCCGCTGGATGAACGACGCGCCGAAAAAGGGCTGGCTCTCGCGCCTGACCGAGGGCCTCTCCCGCTCCTCGAAGCAGATGACCGAACAGGTCGTGGCCACCTTCATCAAGGAGCCGCTGTCCGAGGCCGCGCTCGAGGGGCTGGAAGAGCATCTTCTGGAGAGCGATCTGGGGCCTGCGGCCACCGACCGGATCGTGGCCCGCTTCCGCGATCTGCGCTTCGGCGCCGGGGCCAATGAGCGCGAGGTCAAGGAGGCCCTGGCCGAGGCCGTGACCGCCGAACTCGTCCACCACGAGGCCCGCTACGAGCCCCTGTCCGGCCCCCGCCCCTTCGTGACCCTGTTCGTCGGGGTCAATGGTTCGGGCAAGACCACCACCCTCGGCAAGATCGCCGCCGACCTGACCGGTCAGGGGGCGAAGGTGATGATCGTCGCCTGCGACACCTTCCGCGCCGCCGCCCGCGAACAGCTCAAGGTCTGGGCCGAGCGCGCCGGAGCGACCTTCGAGAGCCGCCGCGACGGGGCTGACCCCGCCGGCCTGGCCTTCGACGCCTATACGAAGGCGAAGGCGGAAGGATACGACGTCGTCCTGATCGACACCGCCGGCCGGCTGCAGAACAAGTCCGCCCTGATGGACGAACTGCTCAAGATCGTGCGCGTGCTGAAGAAGATCGATCCGGAGGCCCCGCACGAGACCCTGCTGGTGCTGGACGCGACGGTCGGCCGCAACGCCCTGGCCCAGGAGCAGATCTTCGGCCGCACCGCCTATGTCTCCGGACTGGTCATGACCAAGCTGGACGGCACGGCGCGTGGCGGGGTCCTGGTGCCTGTGGCCCAGGCCTCGGACGCCCCGATCAAGCTGATCGGCGTCGGCGAGGGCATTGACGACCTGCAACCGTTTGACGCGCGAGCCTTTTCACGATCGCTGGTGGGGCTTGAGGATTGACGCATGACTGACGCCGCCACCCCCGAATCGACCCCGAAGACCGACTCCCGCCTGCGTCAGCTGGTGGATTTCGGCGGCCTGCTGGCCTTTGGCGCAGCCTTTCTGGTCATGCGCCTGCGTGGCCTGAGCGGCGATGAAGCCCTGGTCCATGCGACCTGGTTCCTCGTCGCGGGCTCGGCCGTGGGCGTGGCGGTCGGCCTGATCGTCGAGAAGCGGCTGGCCCTGATGCCGCTGCTGGTCGGCGGCTTTGCCCTGGTGTTCGGCCTGCTGACCGTGCTGACCGGCGACGGCCTGTGGGTGAAGGTCAAGGTCACGGCCCTGAACTTGTCACTGGCCGTGGCCCTGATCGGCGGCATCTTCCTGGGCAAACAACCGCTGAAGGCGCTTCTGGGCACTGTGATTCCAATCAATGACCGGGCCTGGCGGACGCTCACCCTCCGCTATGGTGTCTATTTTCTCGCCGTCGCCATCGTCAACGAACTGGTCCGCAGCGAGGCCCTCGTGGGCTGGGCGGCGGCGCAGCTCGGCCGCACGGATATTGATCCGGCCGATGTCTGGGTCAGCTTCCGGGGCGTGTTGTGGATCGCCTCCTCAGCCTTCGGCCTGTCCCAGATCCCGCTGATCATGCGCAATCTGACCTCGACCGACGCACCGGTCGATCCGATGGCGCCGGCGAAACCGGACACCGCGCCCTGAGTTGCAATTGATCCGGGAGCGGTCTATTTTTGGCTCGGTCATTTGCGACCGACCGCTTCCGGATCGATGACGTATTGTCCGTCTTCAAACCGTAAAGCACCACTGCTACGCATGGTCCATCGAGGCCGAAGGGATACGTTTCATGGTCAAGTCCGGGAACAAGTCGAAGCGCAGCGGGGCCCTGGGTGGCTCCCCCAGCCACCTGATGCACCGTGTGCTGCAGCTGGCGCTTGACATCTATTCCGAGGAAGCCGGCCCCGACGGCCTGACCCAGCGCCAGTTTGCGGTTCTTGAGGCCGTATCGCAGAAGTCCGGCCTGACCCAGACCGATCTGGTCCGGGCCACCGGGATCGACCGCTCGACCCTGGCGGACCTGGTCTCGCGCATGACGACGAAAGGGCTTCTGGCCCGCGAACAGTCTTCAATCGACGCCCGCGCCAAGACGGTCAGCCTGTCCGGCCCCGGTCAGGCGGCGCTGGATGCCGCCCGGCCGAAGGTCGAGGCCGCCGATAAGCGGATCATGGCCCTGCTGCCCAAGGCAAAGCGGGACGGCTTCCTCGGCCTGCTGGCCGAACTGGCGGGCGAGGCCGACGCGGCCCCGGCCAAGGCCAAGGCCGAGGCCAGGGCCGCCAAGAAGGCCGCCCGCGAGGCGAAGAAGCTGGCCAAAAAGGCAACCAGGCCGGCCAAGGTGAAGGCCGAGAAGCCGGCCAAGGCACCGAAGGCCGAAAAGCCCGCCAAGCCCGCCAAGCCGAAGAAGGCCAAGGCGGTCGAACCGGCGTAACCCCCGCTTTCATCATCCTCCGGCAAGGCGCGTCAGCGCCGCGACCGGGGGACCCGGCGGCGCGCGCGAGCGCGACACTGTCGCGGCCACCCTGCCTGAACAGATCGCCTTCGGCGCCGCTGGGTCCCCCGGTCTCGCTGCGCTCGCCGGAGGATGACGAAAGCAATTGTGATCGGCGGTCAGTCCATCAACTGCTGCGCCAGATAGACATAATGCCTCGCCCAGCGGCGGGCGTTGGCGATCGGGTCGGCGTCATTGGAGTGACCGCCTGACGTCTCTTCGTAATAGAGGTGGTCATAGCCCATCTCGCCCAGCCGCGCGGCGAATTTGCGCGAATGGCCGGGGTGGACACGATCGTCGCGCGTATTGGTCGTGATATAGACCCGCGGATAGTCCGCACCTGGACGAAGGTTCTGATAAGCCGAATAGCGAGCGATCCAGGCGGCCTCTTCCGGGATGCGCGGGTCGCCGTATTCGCCGATCCACGAGGCCCCGGCCGGCATCTCGTGATAGCGCAGCATGTCGATCAGCGGGCTCTCGATCACCGCCGCGTTGAACAGTTCCGGGTGCTGGGTGATCGACACCGAGGTCAGCACTCCGCCGTTGGAGCGTCCATAGATGCCGGTGCGGCGCGGCGAGCTGATGCCCCGCCGGTGCAGGTCGGCCGCCACGGCCGCGAAATCATCAAAGGCCAGCTGGCGGTTCTCGTTCAGCACCGACTGGTGCCATTCCGGCCCGAACTCGCCGCCGCCGCGGATGTTGGCCTGAACGAAGACGCCGCCGTTCTCGAGCCACAGCTTGCCCATCTCCGGCTTGTAGGCGGGCGGGAACGAGATCTGGAAACCGCCGTAGCCGAACAGGATGGTCGGCGCCGATCCGTCCATCGCCATGTCGCGGGGCCGGGTGACGAAATAGGGGATCTTCGTCCCGTCGGACGACCGGGCCTCGAACTGCTCGGTGACGTGGGTGGAGGCGTCGAATTTCGCCGGAGCGCTCCTCAGTGTCGCGGGCGCGTCGGCGCTCGGACCGAGCAGGCCCAAAGTCGGTGGGGTCAGAAACCCTTGGCTGGAGACGAATACTTGTCCCGTACTACGTGACCTGTCGCCCAGGCCGACGGCGCTGTTGGACGGAACTGCGACGTCGCTCGAACTCCACACCGGTCGACCATCGCGCTCGAATTCTAATCGCCTCAGGGTGCCGACGACGTTGTCCGAGACGACCAAGAGGATGTCGGTGTCGAAAACGGCGACGTCCTGCACGGACTGACGGGGGCCGGGTCGGAAGACGGTCTGCGGGTCGCCGTGAAGCGGCGGCGGCCCTTTCTCAGCCAAGGCGAGAACGCGCAGCGGATGAGCCAGCACAGTGCCGGCTGGATAGTCGGGACTGCTGCGGAACAGCGACCAAGGCTCTTCGACCGTGAAGACAAGTGACTCGCCTTGGACGCCGTGAATCGACACCCTTTCGGGCAGATTCAGTTTCGCGGGGCGATTGTCTATCAGCCGCCAGACCTCTGATCTGAACGTGTCGAGCGGGCGGTTGATCAGAACCGCCTGAACAGCCCCTGTGCCGTCGCGATACACGCTCGGACTGACTCCATACCCCCCGTCGCCGATATCGCCGCGATAGACTTCCGCCGCCTGCGCCAGGGTCTGACCACGGCGCAGCGATTTGACGATGAAGGGATAGCCGCTCTCCGTCAGCGTGCCCGGCCCGAAATCCGTCGCCACCAGCAGCGTATCCCGATCCAGCCATTCCAGCCGGTGCTTGCCCTCGGGCAGGCTGAAGCCGCCGTCGACGAAGCCTCGGGTGCTCGTATCGAACTCGCGCACCACCACCGCATCCTTGCCGCCGTCGGACAGGCTGATCAGGCAGCGGGTTTCGTCCGGGGCCAGACAGTCGGCACCCTTGAACACCCAGTCCCGGCCCTCGGCGCGGGCCAGGGCGTCGATGTCGAGCAGGGTCTCCCATTGCGTATTGGCCGAGCGGTAGGAGTCCAGCGTCGTGCGCCGCCAGATGCCTTTCGGATTGGCCGCGTCCTGCCAGAAGTTTCCAATGCCGTCGCCGAGGAAGCCGGGGCCCGGGATGCGGTCGGTGGCGGTCAGGATCGCCTCGGCCTGCCGGCGGAAGGTCTCGTAGCGGCGGTCGCCGGTCAGGGCGGCCAGGGCGCGCTGGTTCGACTGCGCCACAAAGGCCATGGCCTCGGTCCCGTTGACCTCTTCCAGCGCCAGATGGTCGTCAGCGGCGCGGACGCCGGCGGGGCTCAGGTCGGACGGCATGTGCGGCGGCGTGACCAGCAGCGGCCGCGGCATGGTCGCCAGGTCGAGGATCGGGAGCGGGAGCGGCGCAGGTCCGCCCGCACAGGCCGCGAGCAGCAGCGCCGGGAGGGCGGCGGACAGGATCAGTTTGTTCATCGCAAAACTCCGCAGTTGTATTCCTACCCCCTTCGGCGGGAGGAACTTTACTCCGCCGCCGGCTGATCCATCAGCCGCCGCGTCAGATAGGTGTATTCCAGCGCCAGCCGCCGGGCGGTTTCGCGCAGATTGGCCCCCGCCGCATGGCCACCGTCGGTGTTCTCGTAGAACAGCACCGGATAGCCCAGTTCCTCCAGCCGCGCCGCCGCCTTGCGGGCGTGGCCGGGGTGGACGCGGTCGTCCTTGGTCGAGGTGTGGATGAAGACCTCGGGATAGGGCCGGTCCGCGCGCAGGTTCTGGTAGGGCGAATACTGCTGGATCCAGGCCCGCTCTTCCGGAATGTCCGGATTGCCGTATTCCGCGATCCAGCTGGCCCCGGCCAGCAGGCGGTGGAAGCGCAGCATGTCGAACAGGGGCACCTGGATGACCGCCGCATTGATCAGGTCCGGACGCTGGGTCAGCATCGCCCCCATGAACAGCCCGCCCTGCGACCCGCCCATGATGCCGAGCCTCGGCTGGCTGGTGACACCGCGCGCGATCAGGTCCATGGCCACGGCCTGATAGTCCTCATGCGCCCGCTGGCGATTTTCCTGCAGCGCCGCCTGGTGCCAGTTGGGGCCGAACTCGCCGCCGCCCCGGGTATTGGCGATGACATAGACCCCGCCCCGCTCGAGCCACAGCTTGCCGACCGTGGCCGAATAGCCGGGCAGCAGTGACGACTGGAAGCCGCCGTAGCCGTAAAGCAGGGTCGCGTTAGACCCGTCCATGGCCATGTCGCCGCGATGGACGACGAAATAGGGGATCATCGTCCCGTCGGCCGAACGGGCCTCGAACTGGTCGACCCTCATGCCCTCGGCATTGAATTTGGCCGGCAGGGATTTGGTCAGGTCGGCCTCGCCCGTCGCCGCATCGGCCAGGAACAGGCTGGACGGGTTCAGATAGCCGGTGACGCTGACGAAGATCTGGTCGTCCCGCTCGCTGGCCGAGCCGACGCCGACCGAGACGTTCTGCGGCAGGTCCATACGGCTGCGCGCCCACTCGCCCGAGGCGTTGGGTTCATAGACATAGACCGAGCCGCGCACGTTTTCGTACAGGGCCACGACCAGTTTGTTGCGGGTGCTTGTGATGCCCTCGATGGCCTCGCGCGGGCCGGGGCGGATGACCAGTTGGGCCCGAACCGTCGGATCGGCCAGCCAGGCCGTCAGCTCATAGGCGATGACGTCGCCGGTCCGGAATGCCTGCCCTGAAGGCGCGGTCCAGTCCTGATCCGTGGTGAAGACCATCTGTCCACGGACGAGAGCGTTGATGTTCGACTTGGCCGGCAGCTCCAGCTTCGTGGTCGTGCCGTCGGCGTTCAGCCGGTGGGTCTCGCCCTCATAGAAGCTGACACCGCGGTTGATCAGGGTCGCCTGAACCACGCCGTCCGCGTCGCGCAGCGTGTAGCCCGAGACCGAGACGTCGGTCGGCTGGCCGGTGAAGACCGTACTGGCCTGATCGATGGTCTGGCCGCGGCGCAGCACCTTGACGATCATCGGATAACCCGAGCTGGTCAGGGTGCCGGGGCCGAAGTCGCGCGAGACCAGCAGGGTGTTCTCGTCCACCCAGGTCGCCCCGCCCTTGGACTCCTCCAGCACGAAGCCTCCGTCGACGAAGGTGCGGGTGGTGCGGTCGAACTCGCGGATGGTCACCGCATCCTTGCCGCCGTCCGACAGGGAGACGAGGCAGCGGGTCTCCTCCGGCGGCAGGCAGGTCGCGCCCTTGTAGACCCAGTTCTTGCCCTCGGCCGAGGCCAGGGCGTCGAAGTCGAGAATGGTCTCCCACTGCGGCGCGTCGGTGCGGTAGCTGTCCAGCGTCGTGGTGCGCCAGATGCCGCGCACATGGGTCGCGTCCTGCCAGAAATTGTCGATCGTGCCGTCGTTGTTGAAGCCCGGTGAGGGGATACGGTCGCGCGACTGGACGATCTCCAGCGCCTGCTGGTGCAGGCCCTCATAGCGCGGGTCGCCGCGCAGCACGCCCAGCGAATGCTCATTGTGGGCATTGACCCAGGCCATGGCGCGCTCGCCATCGACCTCTTCCAGCCAGATGTAGGGGTCGGTCGCGTCCGAGGTGGCGAAGGCGCCCTCCGCCAGCGGCGGATTGGGCGGGGTCGGGTTCTGGGCCATGGCGCTCGTGCAAAGGGCGGTGGAAACGAGAAGCGCGGCAAGCGCGGCGGTGCGGATCATGGGACGGAGTCTCCGACGATTGGTCGGCCGGCACCTTAGCGGCGGGTCGGGTTACGGCAAGCCGGGGCGGGCGGCGGTTACGGTTTTGTCATCTTGGGGGGTGTGAGGTGTAGGGTGCGGGGTATGGGGAAGCTTTCGGCGCCGCTCGACGCCTCCACCCCAAACCCCACACCCCACACCCCACACCCCACACCCTCCCTCGCCTAAGCTCTGGTCCGCCCCTATATCCGGTCACCAATGACCCGCCCCTTCGTCAAGATGAACGGTGCCGGCAACGACTTCGTCGTCGTCAATGCGCTGGAAACGCCGTTCGCACCGACGGCCGACCAGGCGCGCGCGATTGCTGACCGGACGACCGGCGAAGGCTGCGACCAGCTGATCGCCCTGGAGCCGTCGAACCGCGCCGATGCTTTCATGCGCGTCTGGAATGCCGATGGCGGCGTGGTCGAGACCTGCGGCAACGCCCTGCGCTGCGTCGGCTGGATGCTGCTGCAGTCGACCGGCAAGGATGAGGTGTCCATCGACACCCTGGGCGGCCCGACGAAAGCCTGGCGCGTCCCGGGCCGCGTCGGGTCGGGAGATCCCGAAGGGTCGACGACCGCGGCCCGGATCAAGGTCGATATGGGCGCACCCCGGCTGGACTGGGAACAGATCCCGCTCGACGAGGCCATGGACACCCGAGGCATCGAGCTGCAGGTCGGCCCCATCGACGCCCCGGTCCTGCATACGCCGGGCGCGGTCTCCATGGGCAATCCCCACGTCGTCTTCTTCATGGACCATACGCCCGACGACGGCTTCGTGCGCGGCACGGGCTCGCTGATCGAACACCATCCGCGCTTCCCCGAGGGCGTCAATGTCGGCTTCGCCAGGGTCCTCGCGCCCGACCGCATCCGCCTGCGCGTCTGGGAGCGCGGGGCCGGCCTGACGCGCGCCTGCGGCACAGGCGCCTGCGCCGCCCTGGTCGCAGCCGCCCGTCGCGGCCTGACCGGACGCGCCGCCACGGTCGAGGTCGACGGCGGCGAACTGCGGATCGAATGGGACGAGGCGACGGACCATGTCTTCATGACCGGCCCGGTCGAGGTCGAGCGGACGGGGACGCTCGCCCTCTGACGCGCCCGGCAAGCCGGGGTTTCGCCTTTGGCGTGACGAGGGATGACGCCGAACCCCGGGCTTGCGAGGTTGTTCCGCAAGTGGCCGCGCTCTAGGACTGGAGTGCGCACTCTTGGAATCAATTCATGCCCGATCTGACCGACAAGCAGACCTTTTCCGACGAAGACGCGCTGGAATTCCACCGCACGCCGACACCGGGCAAGATCTCCATGGCGCCGACCAAGCCCATGGCGACCCAGCGCGATCTGTCCCTGGCCTATTCGCCGGGGGTAGCCGTGCCGGTGCGCGCGATCGCCGAGGACCCCGACAGGGCCTATGACTACACCTCCAAGGGCAATCTGGTCGCCGTCATCTCCAACGGCACGGCCATCCTCGGCCTCGGCAACCTCGGCCATATGGCGTCCAAGCCGGTGATGGAAGGCAAGGCCGTCCTGTTCAAACGCTTCGCCGACGTCGACAGCTTCGATGTCGAGGTCAAGACCACCGACCCGGACGAATTCATCACCGTGGTCAAGAACATCGGCGACACCTGGGGCGGGATCAATCTCGAGGATATCAAATCCCCGGAGTGTTTCGTCATCGAGTCCGAGCTGCAGGACCTGCTCGATATTCCGGTCTTCCATGACGACCAGCACGGCACGGCCATCATCTCGACCGCCGGCCTGATCAACGCCTGCCATCTCGCCGGCAAGCGGCTGGAGGACGTCAAGGTCGTCCTGGCCGGTGCCGGGGCGGCGGGCCTGTCATCAATCGCCCTGATGAAGGCGGCCGGGGTGCGCAAAGAGAACACCGTCATCGTCGACAAGGACGGGGTGGTCTATATGGGGCGGCCCTTCGGCATGGACCAATGGAAGGTCGCCCACGCCACAGCCACCCCCCTGCGGACCCTGGCCGAGGCCATGGTCGGGGCCGACGTCGTGCTGGGCCTGTCGGCCAAGGGCGCCATCACCAAGGAAATGGTGGCCTCCATGGCCCCCAATCCGATCATCTTCGCCATGGCCAATCCGGACCCGGAGATCACGCCCGAGGATGTCCTCAGCGTGCGAACCGACGCGATCATCGCCACCGGCCGGTCCGACTATGTCAACCAGGTCAACAACGTTCTCGGCTTTCCCTACATTTTCCGCGGTGCCCTCGACGTCCGGGCCCGGCGGGTCAATCACGAGATGAAGATCGCCTGCGCCCGGGCCCTGGCCGCCCTCGCCCGTGAGGATGTGCCCGACGAGGTCGCCGCCGCCTATCGCGGGCGCAAGCTCAAGTTCGGCCCCGATTACATCATTCCGACCCCGTTCGATCCGCGGCTGATCTGGTACATCCCGCCCTTCGTCGCCCAGGCGGCGATGGACACCGGCGTGGCCCGCAAGCCGATCGAGGACATGGATGCCTATCGCGCCCAGCTGAGGGCGCGGCTCGATCCCTCCGCCGCCCTCATGCAGCAGATATCATCGGCTGTCCGGGCCGCCCCGAACAAGCGGGTGATCTTCGCCGAAGGCGAGGAAACTGCCGTGATCCGCGCCGCCTGGGGCTTCAAACAGGCCGAACTGGGCACACCCATCCTGATCGGCCGCGAGGAACTGATCCGTCGGAACGCCGCTGAGGCCGGGCTGGATTTCGACGCCATGGGCATAGAAATCGTCAACGCCCGCATCAGCCCGCACAATACTGAATACACTGACTGGCTGTACCAGCGGCTGCAGCGCCGGGGCTACCTTCGCCGCGACGTGCAACGGATGATCAATCAGGACCGCAACTATTTCGGTGCCGCCATGGTCGCGCGGGGTCAGGCCGACTGCATGGTCACGGGCGTGACCCGTAATTTCAACATGGTGCTGAAAGAGGTCCGTCGCGTCCTGGACGTCAAGGAGCGGCTGATCGGCCTGTCGATCCTTCTGGCCAAGGGCCGGACCCTTTTCGTGGCCGACACCTCGATCCATGAGCTGCCCAACGCCGAAGAACTGGCCGGGATCGCCATCCAGGCTGCCGCCGCCGTCCGAAAGCTGGGGCGCGAACCGCGCGTGGCCTTCCTGTCCTATTCCACCTTCGGCAACCCGCCGGGCGACCGCGGCGAAAAGGTCCGCGAGGCGATCCGTATCCTCGACCAGAAGGGCGTCGATTTCGAATATGAGGGCGAGATGCCGCCCGAACTGGCGCTGGATCCTGACCTGCGCGCCAACTACCCCTTCATGCGCCTGTCCCGGGACGCCAATGTCCTGGTCATGCCGGCGGTCCATTCGGCCTCGATCGCGACCCATCTGGTCCAGGCCCTGGGCGGTGCGACGATGATCGGTCCCATGCTGGTCGGGCTGGAGAAGTCAGTCCAGATCGCGCCGCTGGGGGCCTCGGTCTCGGAGATCATCACCGCCGCCACCTTCGCCGCCTATGAGGAGGGCGCGGTGGCCGACGGCGAGCCCATTCCGGAGCCGCGCGTGCTGACTCCCCCGCCGCCGCGCGTCGAGGCACCGGTTGCGCCCCGCCCGACCACCACCTCGGTGCCGCGGACGGATATCTGAAACTCTGCCGGACAGGATAGCCAGGTCGGATCGCTGCCCATGATCAGGGGGCGGCGGCGGAGGGCTGTGCGGTCAGGTCGCCCCGACCGCTTCCTTCAGCCTGCGGTTCCGGCGATCCAGCAGCCAGCAAAGGAGCACCGCGGGAATACCGACCGCCGCCGTTCCGGCGAAGAACAGGGCATAGGCGACCATAAGTTCGTGCCCCTGCTGCAGGCCATCTACGACGACCCCGGAGAAGCCCTTCAGGAATTTGCCGAGCAGGGCATAGAAGGAGCTGAGCAGGGCGTACTGGGTCGCCGTATAGCCAATACCGGTCAGGCTGGACATGTAGGCGACGAGCGCTGCCCCGGCCAAGCCTTCGCTGAAATTCTCGACAAACAGGACCCCGGCGAACATCGGGGTCGAGAGGCCGACCATGGCCATCAGGGTATAGCCCAGGTTCGACATGGGGCCGATCAGGGCACCCAGCAGCAGGGTCCGGCCAAAGCCGAAGCGAAGCGCGCAGATGCCGCCGGCGGCGATTCCGGTGATCGATCCCGCCAGACCAAAACTCAGGCGCATGGCCCCGATGGCCTCCTTGGTCAGGCCCAGCTCGAGGTAGAAGGGCCCGACCATCGGCCCCATGACGAAGTCCGGCAGGCGATAGAGGCTGATCGCCGCCAGCATCAGCAGGGCCGCGGTCTTGTGGGTCTTCAGGAATTGGATGAACGGGCCGACGACGGCGTCGTACATGCCGCGCAGGGTCCAGGGTGCCGCGCCGCCGGTGGCTTTCGCAATGGCCGAGCGATCGAGCGGCTCCTTGGCGAACAGGGTCGCGATGATCGCGATCGACATGGCCGCGCCCCAGATCAGATAGGCACCGTTCCAGCCGAACCAGGTGGCGAAGAACAGGATCAGGGCGTTGCCAGCCAGCATCGCGAACCGGTAGCCCAGCTGATAGGCCGAGGTCAGAAGCCCAAGGTCCTCGTCGTTCTCGGCGGTCTCGATTCGCCAGGCGTCCACGACGATGTCCTGGGTCGCCGAGGCGAAGGCGGTCACGAGGGCGGCGGCACCGAGGGCAGTCAGCCCGCCCTCCGGACCGATGATCGCCATGGAGATCAGCGCCGCACCGACGAGAAACTGGGACAACAGCATCCAGCCGCGTCGCCGGCCGAACCGGCCGAGAATTGGAACGTCAAACCGGTCGACGACCGGGGCCCAGAGGAATTTGAAGGAATATGCGAGCCCGACCCACGAGATGAAGCCGATAGCCGACAGGGTGACATCGCCCTCGGCCAGCCACAGGCTGAGTGTCGCGCCTGTCAACAGGAAGGGCAGGCCCGAGCCGAAGCCCAGCAGCAGGGTGATCAGGACGCGACCCCGACCCAGCGCCTTGATCACGTCCTTCGTGCTCACCTTGCGCGGCCGGGCCTCCGTGTTGGCGTCCGTCATCTGTGGCGTCCCTTGCAGGCGACGCCCCCGCGTCCCTATCCGGCGGCGACCTTGGCTTGGTCCGTGCGGTTCGTCCAGCGGGCGAGTGCGGCGCGCAGGGAATCGAGCTCCAGCGGCTTGACCAGATGGTCGTTCATCCCCGCCCCGAGGCAGGCCTTGCGGTCCTCGGCGAAGGCGTTGGCGGTCAGGGCCACGATCGGCGTCCGGTCGCCGGTGGCGCGGATGGCCCGGGCCGCGCTGGGGCCGTCCATGCCCGGCATCCGCATATCCATAAAGACCAGGTCGTAGCGGGCGCGCTTCATCGCATCGACCGCCTCATGGCCGCTGGCGGCGGTCTCGACGGCGCAGCCCTCACGGCGCAGCAGGGTCGCGGCCAGCAGGGCACCGACCGGATTGTCCTCAACCAGCAGCACCCGCGTGCCCGAGAACCGCGCCGGGGTGACGCGGTCGTCCTCGGAAGGCTGCGGGCGTGGCGCGCCGGGGTGGTGGGCGGGACCCTGGCCCGACGCCGCCAGCACCCGCTCGGCCAGGGAGGCGCGGCGCAGGGGCTTGATCAGATAGCCATGGAAGCCGGCCCCGCGGTACCGGGCGATCAGGTCGCGCTCGGCCGGCTTGAGCAGGACGATGGCCTTGCCGGTCGAAGGCCGCACGGCCAGGCCTTGAGCCGTCTCGCGGGCAGCATGGTCGATCAGGACGATGTCGGCATCCGGCTGAACCGTTCCGCCCGAGGCTTCGATCTGGTCCATGGCCGCGGCGCGGACAAAGGGATCGGGGCTGACCACGGCGACAGCGTGTCCGGACAGGGGGGTGCCGCGGACCGCATCGGGCGCCGCCTCGAAGTCAGCTTCGAACAGAAACCGGGCACCGGTCCCGTCGGGCCGATCCGACACCGTCACAGACCCCTGCATGGCGGCGGCCAGTCGGGACACCACCGCCAGCCCCAGGCCGGCACCGCCGAAGCGGCTGGCGTCCGAGGCGTCGACATGGCCGAACTCCTCAAAGATCCGCGCCCGCGCCTCGGCCGGAACGCCGGGTCCGGTATCGTCTATGATGAAGGTGAGCCGGGGCGATTTGCCCGAGCCGCCACTCCGCTCGACCGCGATCCGCACGCCGCCGGTCTCGGTGAATTTGACGGCATTGCCCGCGAGGTTGAACAGAACCTGCCGCAACCGGCCTTCGTCGCCGAGGATGTCGACCGCGTCCGGGGCGACGGACCAGGCGATCTCCAGCCCCTTCTCATGCGCGCGCGGGCTCAGCAACTCGGCGACACCACGCACGAGCGCCTCCAGATCAACCGGGGCGTGGTCGAACTCCAGCTTGCCGGCTTCCAGCCGGGCATAGTCGAGCAGGTCGTTCACAAGGCCGAGCAAATGCTCCGCCGAGGAACGCGCCGCCTCCGCATAGGCCCGCTGGGCCCCGTCAAGCCGGGTCCGCGACAGCAGGCCAAGCATGCCGATCACGCCGTTGAGGGGCGTGCGCATCTCGTGGCTCATCAGGCGCAGGAACTGCTGTTCCGGAGCCCGCGCCTTCGTCCCTGCCTTCGTCCGCCGTGCCATGCCGATCTCCCTGACCGGCATACTGCCGCCCGATCCCTTAAGACCGGCTCAATCGGGCCGGTTAAGACGCGGACGACGCAGGCCGCTCAGGAAAACAGAGGCGCGATCAAGGCCTTCCGGCCTCAGCGGACCGCGGCGAAGTTCGTGGCCGCATCCCGATAGCGTGCATGTTCCCGCACCGTCATGCAGCGCGGCGCGCTCCAGGCGGGGTCCGAGGCGCGGACCGACAGGGCCTCGCGGGCGGTGACGAAGATCGGTGCAGCCCCATGCTCACGGGCGAAGGCACGGCGCGTCGCGGCATCCGTACCGCAGATCATCACCGGACGCGGATTCGACCGCACCGACGCCTGGCCGTTGTGGGCGGCGCTGGCCAGTCCGGCCGGCAGAATGGCGGCAGCGGCGAGGGCCGCAAGGCCGATGAGGGGTGTGAAAGCGCGCATCCAACTTCTCCCGAACGCCTGAAACAGTCAGGACCCGGAGCAATAATGCGCGCTTCGGTTTGATTGTAAAGCTTATGCGACAGTTAGGCTTATATTTTTTTATAATTACCACGTCATCAGACGGTTATTCTGCTGCTGCAGGTGCGCAGGCACCGGCTGCAAACCCGGCCTCAACGTTCAGGGTGGCATCCGCATTCTCGGTCACACCCAGGCTGCAGACCGACAGGCGGTGATCGGTTTCAAGCACTGTCAGCCAGGCGAACAGGGACCCGGAACTGACGCTGGAGAGCTGGACGCCCGGCTGGCCCGATTCACTCATCACCGTGACGACATCCAGCCCCGCAGCGGCGGCCGTCCGCTGGATCAGAGGCTCGAGGCCCTCGGCTGGCGGGGGTGCAGACGATCGCACCGGACCGAGCGAGGCGACCGCCGCGCGGACCTCCACAAGGGTGAGCGCCGCCGCCCCGGCCCGCGCCGCCGCGGCCTCTCTCCAGGCCAGGACGGGCTGCACCACACCCAGCCAGACAGACGTCGCCGCCAGCAGTCCGGTCATCACCATCAACATCCGCCGCTCGCGCAGGGTGCGTCCGCTCCACCACGCCCCGGCCTGCCCCAACCACCGGTTCATCGTGCGCTCCTGATCGTGATATCGCTGACGATCCGGCCCCGGTCTTCGATGGCGGCCGTTTCAGTCACATCCAGGCCATTTGCCCGCATCGCCCGCGCGATCACCTGCGTGTCCTGATAGTCCGGATGGGACACGCTGGCCTTCATCCCCGCAGCCGGATCAACGATCAGCAGATCCAGCTCCGCCCCCTCCACCCCTTCCAGCGCGGCGAAGAGGGCGGCCGTCGCCCCGACCACCCCGCCCGATGGGGGTGCCGCCAGGACCCGCTGGCGAAGCGCCTCTACCGGATCCGGGCGGGCCGCAAGGTCCGGCGCGACCCGGGCAATCTCGGCCACGGCGCGGTCCGCATCGGTCCGGGCGGACGCCTCGTCCCTCGCCGCAGCGGCGGCGACCAGCAACAGGGGCGAAACGACCAGCAATCCGGCCATGGCAGCCGCCAGCGCCCAGCCCCGGCGCGCAGTACCGCGGTTTCGATCCTGCGACGTCAACAGATTGACCGGTGGCGACAGGGCTGCTCCGATGAGGGCGCGCTCGACGTCCGCCGCATCGAGACGGGCGTCAACCCGCCGCGACCCGGCCAGCAATCCGACCAGATCCGGCTGGACGCTTGCCGCGAACCCCCGCCCCCGCAGGGCGGTCGCGGTTCCGAACACGACGGCATTCAAGACCTCGTCCCGGTCGGGTTCGGGGACCGTGAGAACATCCGGTACCATGGCGTCCGCCTTGACCCCCAGGGCCTCCAGATAGTCGCCCCAGGCCTCGACCAAAGACTGGCCGACAACGGCGACCAGGCGGGGCTGGCCCGCCGGCGGGATCGGTCCCAGGGCAACGGCCAGACGGTCGGCCGGGACCGCCAGCTCTTCCCTCAGCATCCAGAGGGCGGCCGCTCGCTGCTGGGACTGTCCTCCGGCGGGAAGATCAAGCCAGCGGATCGTCACCTCGGGACCCGGAACAATGGCCACAGTGTGCATGGGCTCGGGCCGCTCGACAGGATGCAGGTCCAGCAGGCCGCGCTCGCGCACCCCGCCGCCGTCAATCACCAGACAGGGTGCCGGTTCGCTTCCAAGAGCGGGGATCAGGATCAGGCGGGTCGGTTTCATTCTTCGGGAGTCCAGCGTTGGATCACAGTGCGCACACGCCCGTCGGACCGGGCTTCCAGCAGGGCGGTGCGGACGGCGCGGGAGCCGCCCAGTTCGACATCGACCCTCAGGTCGAAGAAGCGGGTCAGGACGGTGACCTGGTCGCGGGCTTCCGGATCAACCTGGACCGTGGCCAGGGACGGCTGGGCCCAGAAGGCGGCGGCGTCCGCCCAGCCTTCGCGCGGCCGGGAGGCGATGACCGCCCGCGCCTGCTGCGTCCCGACAGCGCCATTCGTCAACATGGTCAGCAGGGGTGCCTGCTCGGGCGTCAGGGTATTCACGTTCAGGGGCGAAAGGCGCGAGGTCGGCAGGGCGCAGAGAAAGGGCCGCAGCCGGCGGTAGGTCCCGGCATCCACGCCCTTGACGGCCCGCAGTTCGCTGACCTCCACCAGCATGGCCCCACCCGTCCGGTAGGGGATGGCCAGACCGGCATAGGCCCCGTCCTCGGCCCCGAGCGGGGACGGCGTCGTGTCGGCGTCCAGCCAGTCGGTCAGGGAATCGGCCACCACCCGCATCCGGCTGTCAGCCACCCCGACCGCGCGGCCCAGCGCCCGGAACTGCGCCGCTCCCAGCGGGCGCCCGATCAGATCCTCCCCGAATCCGAGGGCGACACTGTTGAGATTGAAGCAGGCCTGGCCGTCGGTGACCGTGGCGGTAAGGGTTCCTCCTTCGATCGGGAAGCTCACCGGCCGCCCGTTCCACGCCGGCTGCAGCGGCGTGCGTGCAGGTCCCCGGGCCAGGAGGCGCACAATCTGGCCCTGCGCCAGACTCTCCGCCCCTGCGGCATACCACTGGGCCTGACTCTGGAACTCGACATTGGCTGTCCGTCGAACCGAGAAGCGGACATCATCAAGGATCGCCACGGCGACCACGGACATGACCGCAACCAGCAGCAGTACGGTCAGCAGGGCCATGCCTTCCCGCCCGGTCCCGCGACGCCTCATTGGCCGCTCCCGACGATGAAGACCTGATCAACCCGCCCATAGCCCTTGACCGTCATGCCGATCCGCACGGCATCGGGCAGGGGCCGGTCGAGCGTGGAGATAAAGGCCGGGGTCGCCTGTCCGTCACGCACAAACTCCACGGTGACATCGCGAACGCCCCGATAGAGCACCTGGGGCGGTCCCGGGCGGGCTCCATCCAGATGCGTGAACACGCGTCGCTCCAGCCGTTCCTCGACCAGCCGGTACTCGACCCGTTGCAGCGACGGCCGCGCCTGTTCGCCGGGGTTGCTCCAGCCGGCACGGTTCAGGACGAGCAAAGGATCGCCGGGCGCAGCGGCACCGACGATGGGTTGGGGCATCGGACGCCCCGTGGGCCCCCGCGAGCGACGGGCTGTGGCCTGGCCCAGATCGGCGCGCAACAGGCCGCGCATCCTCTGCAGGTCGCCGACCCGGTCGCTGGCGGCCTTGACGGCAAACCGGTTGTCGATGGCCCCGCCAAGGACAGCCGCGCCTGCGGCCGCCAGCACAGCGAAGATCATCAGCGAGATCATGACCTCGACCAGGGTAAAGCCTGTCCGCGGCCTCATGGTCGCGTCCCTGACCGGAAGACCGTGCGTTCGGCGGCCTGGCCTTCGGAGTCCCGAACGGCGATATGGATGCGCAGGAGGCCGGACGTCGGGGTCCGGGTCACGGTCTGGGTCCAGCTCCACAGACGGTCGGCCAGCGGGGTCTGTCCGCTGGTGGTTCCCTCGGCGATGGAGGGCGCGATCACGGCCTCGACGGCGCGGTTCTCGGCGACGATAGCCCCGAGGGTCCGGGCCTCGACCCGGGCGGCCGAGCGGGTGTTCTCGCCGGACAGGTTGAGCAGGGCCAGGGCGGCGAGGCTGAACACCGCCAGAGCCACGAGCAGCTCGATGAGCGTAAAGCCCTCCCTGTCGCCCGGGCCAACCCCGTGTGTGCCCTCAGCCATCAAGGGTCACCTCCCCCGCGCCGTCGACGGCGATGGATCGGCTGTGACGTTCGCGGGTCAGGGTCAGGGTGGCGGGGTCGGCGACGCCGGTCGGGTCGAAGACGATGCGGACGGGGACGCTGGAGGACGCGACCGTCGTGCCCGCCGTCCAGGTTTCCGGGCGGAACGGGCCCTCATCCAGCGCCGACCAGGCAGCCCCGTCGAACACCATGAAACCATAGCCGGCAGCGGTCGCATCGACCGCGACCGGCCGGTTTGACAGTATGGCTTCCTCGCGGGCGCGGCTCAGCCGGGCGGCGAACCGCTCGGCGTCCTCGGCCACCGAGGGGCGCGGGTCGGGCACAGACAGGACCACCGCCCCGGCGGCGAGCCCGATGATGGCCACCACCATCAGCAGCTCGACCAGGGTGAAGCCGGCCCTGTTGGCGGCGCGAACCTTGGCGCCCGGCGTCATGCCTAGCCTTCCCAGTTGCCGAGGTCGGCGTCATTGCCCTCGCCACCCTCTTTTCGGTCGGCACCGTAGGAGAAGACGTCGAACTGTCCGCCACGCGCGCTCTGGCGGCGGTACTGGTACGGCTGGCCCCAGGGATCCTGCGGCAGACGACGGACATAGCCGCCGGGGCGGTAGCGATCGGGACTGGCGAGTCCCGGCGGGGCCGCGACCAGCGCCTGCAGGTCGGCAGGAAAGTCGAGATTGTCGAGACGATAGGTCTCGATCGCCTGTTCGAGGGTGGCGATATCGGCCTTTGCCTTGGTCACCATCGCCCGGTCCTGGCTGGGCAGGACATTGATGGCGACGACGGTGGCCAGCAGGCCGATGATGACCACGACGACCATCATTTCGACCAGGGTAAAGCCCTGTCTCCCGCGAGCGCCCTCGTTCGGCCCGGACTCCGGGTCGACAGGGCGGGATCCGGGGAGTGTGGCCCGGGCAAGGAATCGGGTCGCCGCTCGGTGGATATCAGACACAGACATACTTCCTCCTCACCCCATGGCCAGGGTGTTGATCTGCAGGATGGGCAGCAGGATGGACAGGACGATCAGGGCGACCACGCCACCCATGACCACGATGATGGCCGGCTCGATCAGGCTGAGCATCACGGCCGTGAAGGTCGAGAATTCCCGCTCCAGATACTCCGCCGCGCGCTCCAGCATCGGCTCCAGCCGTCCGCCGGCCTCGCCCGAGGCGGTCATGGTCACCAGGATCGGCGGAAAGACATCGGCCCGACGCATGGCGGCCGACAGCCCCCCGCCCTCGCGCACGGCCTCGGCCATCCGCTCGGTGGCAAGCCGCAGACGTCGGTTGGACACGGTGCGGGCCGTAATCGTCAGGCCCTCCAGCACGGGCAGGCCGGCGGTGATCATCGTCGACAGGGTGCGAGCCATTTTCGCGCCGTGAAGGTCGCGCGTCAGCCGCCCGATCAGGGGCAGGCGAAGGATGGCTGTATCGACAGCCAGCCGTATCGCCGGATTGCGAAGCGCGAAGACACCGCCCGTCGCCGCCGCCGCCAGCAGCAGCGCCGCCAGCCAGCCCCAGTCGCGTATCCCGTTCGACAGGCCGATGACCAGCCGCGTCAGCAGCGGCAGGGTCTGGTTCATACTGTCGAACTGATCCACAACGCGCGGCACCACGAAGGTCATCAGGGCGATCACCACCCCGATGGCCACGACCGCCAGCACCGCCGGATAGACGAGGGCTGTGATGACCTTGCCGCGGACCACCTCGTCGCGCTCAAGCCCGTCGGCCAGCCGCTCCAGGATCGGTGCCAGCGCGCCCGAGGTCTCACCCGCCGAGACCATGGCCCGGTAGAGGGGCGGAAAGGCCGGCCCCTGCAAGGCCATGGCGTCCGACAGGCGCCGCCCCTCCATCACCCCGCCATGCACCCCCTCGAGCACCGCCCGGACGGCCGGACGATCCGCCTGCAAGGCGATGGCCCGGAGCGCCTCCTCGACCGGCGACACCGTCACGAGGGTGGCCAGCTGGCGCGTCACCAGCGCCAGGGTTCGCGGGTCCAGACCCCCGCGTCCCGGGCCGAACCGGCCCAACACCCCGCCCTTGCGAGCAGGGACGTCGCTGTTCCGTACCGCACCGCGTGACGCCATGATCTCCAGGGGCATCAGCCTGCGGCGCGCCAGCAAGGCCCGCACGCTGCCGTCGTCAACCGCGGCCAGCGTCCCGCGGACGGTGCGCCCGCCCTCATCCACCGCCACATAGTCGAACGCCGCCATCAGGCCGCATCCTCGCGCCCGGTGCTCACGACAGCGACGGCAGACCCCGGCTCTTCGGCGGTCTCGGCCGTCTCCTGACGCGTCACGCGCACCGCCTCCTCGACCGAGGTCACACCCTCCAGCACCAGGGTCCGGGCGCGTCGGGTCAGGGTCCCGGCCCCGGCCCCGGCAAAGGCTGCGGCGTTGATGGCCTCCTCCCCGGCCTCGGCGGCGATCAGTCGGCGCACCTTGTCATCGACCCGGATCACCTCATACAGCCCCACCCGGCCCACATAGCCGGTCTGGCCGCAATGGGCGCAGCCTTGCGCCCGCCACACGGTCTGACCGACCTTGACCCCGGCCAGCCTGGCTGTGGCCTTGTCCGCCGTCTCCGGCCGTCGACAGTCACCGCAAAGCCGGCGCACCAGCCGCTGGGCCACGATCAGCCGCAGGGTCGAGGCCAGCAGGAAGGGCTCGACACCCATGTCCCTCAGCCGCGTCACCGCCCCGGCCGCATCATTGGTGTGCACCGTCGACAGCACCAGATGGCCGGTCAGCGCCGCCTGGACGGCGATCCGGGCCGTCTCCACATCGCGGATCTCGCCGACCATGACCACGTCCGGATCCTGACGCAGGATGGCGCGCAGGCCGGCCGCAAAGGTCATACCGACCTTGGGATTGACCTGGGTCTGGCCGACCCCGTCGATCGCGTATTCCACCGGATCCTCGACCGTGAGGATATTGCGGGTGGCGTTGTTCAACAGCGACAGGCCGGCATAGAGCGAGGTGGTCTTGCCCGAGCCGGTCGGGCCGGTGACGAGGATGATGCCGTTGGGCTCTCCCAGCGCCGCGCGGAAGGCCTCCAGCGCATCCGGGGCCATGCCCAGCCGGTCGAGGGTCAGCCCGGCCTGGTCCCGGTCCAGAATACGCAGCACCACCCGCTCGCCCATCCGCGACGGCAGGGTCGAGACGCGCACGTCCAGCGTCTTGCCCCCCAGCGCCAGCGGGATGCGCCCGTCCTGGGGAATGCGTTTCTCGGCGATGTCCAGGCGCGCCATCACCTTGATGCGCGACACCAGCAGGGGTGTGATCCGCGGGTTCAGCGAGAGCGTCTCGCGCAACACCCCGTCAATCCGCATCCGCACCGTCAGCGCCGTCTCGAACGGCTCCAGATGGATGTCCGAGGCCCCCGCCCGCACGGCCTCGGCAATGACGCCGTTGATCAGCCGGATCACCGGCGCGTCGTCGGCGGTGTCCAGCAGGTCGGCAGCGGCCGGAATGTCGTCGATCAAGCTCTCCAGCCCCGACGGCATCGCCAGATCGTCACCGTCCGTCGCGCTCAGATGATCGCCGGCATAGACCTGCGACAGCCGCCGGTCGAAGGTCGCCTGATCGAGCGCCTCTACCCTGAGTGGCCGGCCGAGCGCGCGCCGCGTCTCGATCAGGGCCGACGGATCAGCACCCTCGCGCAGACCCACCACGGCGATCTCACCCGCATCCAGCAGGATCACCCCGTGCCGTTTGGCGAAGCCATAGGGCAGTGTCGGATTGATCAGGGTGATCATCGACGCCTCACCCGCCCGAGGCGGAGACCGGTGGCAAGGGCGCAGCAGCGACCTCGCCGACCGGGGCGATGACCACGGGCTCCGGCGCGGCCGGCGGCTGGGTGCGCATATAGTCGCGCAGCATCTCGTCGAGGCTCGGCTCGACGCCGGGGGCGTTGAGGAGCTGCTGCTCGCGCATATAGCCCCAGCGATCCGCGGCCAGTGCCTGGGAATCGGCGGGGCTGCGCAGGATCGTCGGGCGGATGAACACCATCAGATTGGTCCGTCCGCGCTGACGGCTGGTCGAGCGGAACAGGTTGCCGACCACCGGCAGGTTGCCCAGCCCCGGGACGCCGTCGACCGACAACCGGTCATTCTGGTCCAGCAGTCCGCCGGCCACGGCGATGTCACCGTCATCGACCACCAGTGTGGTCTCCAGCTCGCGCTTGTTCAGCACCAGATCCCGGGCACTGGCGGACAGGAGGCCGTTGATGCTCGACACCTCCTGCCGCAGGAACAGGGTGATCGAGCCGCCGGCGTTGATCTGCGGGCGCACCACCAGCTTGACTCCGATATCCTGCCGCTGGGTCGTGCGGAATGGATTGGTGTTTCCGTCCAGCAGGGCCTCGCCGGTCGTGATCGGCACCTCCTGACCCACCAGGATCGTCGCCTCCTCATTGTCCAGCGTCATCAACGACGGGGTCTGCAGCAGGTTGGAGCCCGCATCCGTCTTGGCGGCATTGATGATGAAGCCGAAAAGGCCGTCGCCGATACTGCCGCCACCGCCGCCGACAAAGCCGTTGGCTCCCAGAAGTGTGTTCAGCGCCAGGGCCTGCAGTTGCTCACGCAGGGGATCATCCGCCTCGAGCTGCCCGGCCGCCGCCCCACCCGCCAGCGGGACCAGCGGCGCGGCGCGATCGGAATAGTTGGTCAGGCCCACAGGACTGCCGTCCTCACCCGCCAGCAGCCACTGGACCCCCAGCTCGCGCACGGCATTGTCGGACAGCTCGACCACAATGGCCTCGATGAGCACCTGCTGGCGGCGCTGATCGAGCTGGCGGATCACCTCGGCGAGCATGCGCTGGGTTTCCGCCGAGGCCGAGATCACCAGGGCATTGGCACCCGGGAAGCGGGCAATCACGGCGCGCTGGCCGGCCACCGGTGCCGCCGGGACGGAAGCGGCCGGAGCCGGGGCCGCTGCCTCGCTTCCAGCGCGGCCCGGGGCGGAAACCGGTGCATTGGCGCTGGCAGCCGTCACCGGCTGGCCGACGACCTGCTGCAGCACCGGCAACAGGGCCTCGGCGTCGGCATGCTGCAGGAAGACCACCTTGACGTCATCGGCGCTCTCGGCCCGACGGTCCAGATCCTCGATCAGCGGACGGATTCTCGCCATAGCCGACGGATCCCCGCGCAGCACGATCGAATTGGAACTCTCCACCGGCGTCACAGACACCATCGCCTGCCCCGGCTGGCCGCCGGGCGGGGTCAGCACGGTCTGGAGCACACCGGCGATCTCGCGCGCCGAGGAGTTCTCCAGCGTCACCACATCGAACCCCGACCGGTCCACGTCGATCCGGCCGATGAGGGCCCGGATGCGAACCAGATTGTCGGCGAAGTCAGCCACCACCACGCTGTTGGCACCGGGATTGGCGAGGACCTGCCCCTGCGGCCCTACCAACGGCCGGATCGTCTCGACCGCCGCCGCCGCGCCGATGTTTCTCAGCGGGAACACTTCGGTCGAGAACCGCTCCGAGCCGACCGTCGCGGGCCCCTGCGCCGCGCCCTGCGCCGGGCTGATCCGGTAGGCCCCGGAAGCCGTCGGGATCACCACCAGCCCATTGGCCCGCAGGGTCGACAGGAAGATCTCGAACAGCTGGGTATTGTTCAACGGCCGGTCGCTGGACACCGTCACCGTCCCGGCAACCCCCGGATCGACGATGAAGGTCCGCCCCGTTGAACGCGCCACATCCTCGATGAAGGCCCGGATGTCTGCACCCTGCACATTCAGCGTCTGGCCCGTCTGGGCCAGGACAGCGCCCGCCGCCAGGGGGCCCTGGACAGTCAGAACAGCGGCCATCGCCGCTCCGATCAGAGTCGATCGCTTCATCGGCCGGTTCCTATGGTGGAGGTCTGCACCGTTCCGTCCCGCTCATAGCGGAGCTCGGCGCCCGTACTGTTCGCAAGCTGGCCACGCAGGGCCGCAATCCGCTCGAGGCTGTCCAGCGGCTGGCCGTTGACGGCAAGGATCACATCCCCGGCCTGAAGTCCCGCCGCCCGCAACACCGCCGCGTCGCCCGACCCCGAGACCGTGAATCCGTCCATCCGCAAGCCCCGCATCCGGGGCCGCAACCCCGCCTGGGTGATCAGCCGCGCAGGATCCACCGACGCGGCCGTCGGCGTCGCAGCCGGCGGGGGCGGGGGCGGAGCGGGGGGCGTCACAGTCTGCGGGCCCGGCGGCGGCGGCGGAACCGGCGCGACACCGACCGGCAAGTCCGAGAAGATCAACCGGCTGACCGACGCCCCGCGCGCCAGCGTCACATAGTCCGGACCCACGCCGCGCAGGACCAGCCCCGGCTCAACCTCTTCGCCCACACCCACCGAAACCTGCCGGCCGTCCGCCAGCCCGATGATCGCCGAGCCGCCGCCCGAGCCGTCCGAGCGCAGGCCGTAAAGCCGCATCTGCCCGCTGCCCGCCGCGCTCGCCTCCGCCAGACTGCTCTGGCCGCCCGTGCGAAAGAAGGCGTCGAAGCGCTGGAAGACGGCAAGGTCCGCCGGGGCCACGGCGGCAGAAGGTGAGGTCGACGCCGCCACCGCATCCCGCGGCTCGGCCACAATCCAGACCAGTCGACCCAGCTGGATCACCAGCAGCAACGCCAGCGCAACCTCGACCGATGAACGAACACGGTCCGGCCGCGCCAGCCAGACGCCCCGGACCCGAGTGCTGAAATTGCGAACTGCGCCGATCACTGTGGCGTGCCTCAAGCGGACCCTGGCGGTCCGGCGGTCCTTTTAGACCGATCGTCCGTGTCCGGCTTCATGGGTTCATGACAGCCCGACGACCTTGCTGTGACATTAAGGGCTTGTACGGATGATTTTCCGAAAAAGCTGCCCTGAGAATTGGTTCGGGGGGCGGTCTTCCGACCGCCCCCCGAAGGCCTTTAGAAGCGTGCGGTCAGGCTGACCGAAGCGCTGGATCCCAGCTCATAGTTGTTGATCAGGATCTTGTTGCCCAGTTCCTGGAACTCGTCGTAGCCCGTGTTCAGCAGGTTCCGGAGTTCGACGGCGAAGCCCATGTCCCGGCCACCGACTTCGAAATCCTTGCGGTAGACGAAGTCCATGAAGATGCCCGGATCCTGTATGTAGTCCGGTTCGCGGTTGCCGGCACCGCCTGCGCCACGGGCGCTGACGCGCTCGCTGACGTAGTTGACGATGATGGTCGCCTGGGACCGGGCCGTATCGTCTTCCCAACCCAGTTGTACGTTGGCGACATGCTCGGACTGGCCCTGAAGACGGCTGCCGTCCTCGATGAAGAAGTCCGCGCGCTCGTTTGTGCCGCCGCCGCCCGGCGTGCGAACAAAGTCGCCCGCTTCGACGGTCACTTCTGAGTCCGACCAGGTGTAGTTGGCCTGAACCAGCCAGCGCTTGTTGGCGATGAAGGACGAACCACTGTCCGGGAACTCGAAGAACTTCTTGGCTTCGATTTCAGCCCCGAAGATGGTCGCCTGCGGCGCGTTCAGGAACGACTGCTGACGGCCGGCGCTGGAGGCCGAGATGACAGCTTCAACCGGCTTTTCAAGGTCCTTGTAGAAGACGCCGGCGGTCAGATACTGCTGGCGGGCGAAGAACCACTCGTAACGGGCGTCCACGTTCGTGATACGGGTATCGACCAGGAACGGGTTGCCGGTGAACTCGCGATCGGTTTCCGGGTCCGTATAGGACTGCGGAGCCAGTTCGCGGAACTGCGGGCGACCGATGGTCCGGGACGCGCCGAGACGCAGCTGCTCGTCTTCCGCAAAGTTCCACGTCGCCGTGAACGATGGCAGATAGTACTGCTCGTTGATCTCGGTCGGAGCGAAGGGCGCGGCCCCGCCGAACAGGTCACGGGTCGTGACCGTCTGCTTGCCGTCCTCAAAGCGCAAGCCATAGGTAGTGCGAACCAGGGGAATGATCTCGGCGTCCACCTGGACATAGGCGGCCGCGACCTCGATCTGGGCCGAATAGGCCGCCGCGCCGCTGCCGGCACCGCCCGTGATTTCCGTCAGGATCAGACCTGCCGGCCCGATGTTGGCGTCGGAGTAGAGATAGTCGACCCGCGACCGGCGCTGCTCTTCCGTCAGGGTGGTGGCGGGCACGAACTGCAGGTCGCGGCGCTCGGCGTCACGATTGTTGTCCGAATAAGCCACACCGAAGCTGAAGACGGCATCCCGATAATCGGACAGAGGGGTGGTGTAGGTGACGTCTGCCCCGCCGGAGACGATGTCGTCTTCCAGTTCGCTGAACGAAATCCGGTTGCCACCGATCTCATGCAGGAAGTCACCGTTCGCGGCGACCCCGTATTCGAAACGCGTCTCATAGGGCGCGTTGCGCTCTGTCAGGGCATAGGCACCGCGCCAGGAGATTTCCAGGGCACCGTCCATCAACTCATGCTCGCCGGACAGCTGGGTGGAGAACAGCTGGCGTTCGAACCATTCGGTGTGGTCGCTCCGCTGGATCGCGCCACCGGCGTCGAAATCGGGACCGGCGCTGATCCGCGCTTCCTTGGTGACGTTGCGCACGAAGAAATTGGTCCAGCGATAGTCGCTGTTGTCCGTGACCAGCGACAGGCCGCCGAGGAAGTTCAGCTGGATGTCGTTCTGGTTCGACTCAAAGGCCTTGCTCGTGACGGGCACGAGGATGGCACCGGAGAACTGGGCCTCTTCCTGCACGCCGTTCCGCGTCGACCAGCTGTTGCTGTAGCCGGCCACGCCGATCACGCCGAATGTGCCGAGGCTGCTGTCGGACTTGAAGCCACCGGCGAAATCAAAGCCGAAATTCACCGGGGTCACTTCGCGCTGCAGCAGACGCAGCGGCGAGTTCACCAGCGAGTGGCCGATGCTTTCCAGTTCCAGCGGGGTCACGTTGGAGCTGTTGACCGGACGGCCGCGCGCGAAGGCGAGGGCCAACTGCCCCGGAACGTCGCGGGTGCCGTCGTCAAAACCGGTGAAATCAGTGCGCGAGCCGAAATAGATCAGGCTCTCTTGACCCGTGGTTTCGGTGTTGCCGCCGACCGATGCCGACATCGTGAAGAAAGGATCATTGGGCGCATCGACCGTGCGCAGGTCAATCACCCCGCCGCCGAACTCACCCGGAAAATCAACCGAGTAGGATTTCTGGACGGTCACGCTTTCGAGGATGCTGGACGGAAACAGGTCCAGAGGAACGACACGTTGCAGCGGCTCGGGGCTGGGGAGCGGCGAGCCGTTCAGCAGGGCCGACGAATAGCGCTCGCCGAGGCCGCGCACGTAGACGAACCGGCCCTCAACGACCGTCAGGCCCGTCACACGGGCCAGGGCACCGGCAGCGCTGCTGTCGCCGGTCCGCTCGAGGTCCTCTGACGTGAGGAAGGCGGCGACTTCGGCGCTTTCGCGGTTCGGCTCCGGAATGTAGCGGCCCAGGACGATGACCTCGTCCAGCTCGCCGACCTGTTCGGGCTCGTCCTGAGCGGCCGGGTCCTGTTCAGCGGCGGCCTCAGGCGCGGGCGCCGGGGGCGTTTGAGCAAAAGCCAGTCCCGGCGCGATCAACGCGCTGGTGGCCAGCAGGACCCCGCTCAGGGTCAGAGTAACTGTCTTCATGATCTGCGCCTTGAAGGGGTTCAACGGAATACGCGAAACACGGAGACGACCCGGAAGGGCCGCCTCCGCGCATCCGTGATCAGCAGTTCGAGCCGGCCGCCAGGCCGCAGGTCCAGCCCGTGTACCAGGTGTCAGCGGCGTCCTTGACGGCACCGATGTAGGTGGTCGTCGTGAAGAACGACGGGTAGACGGTTGCGGCGTTGACAACCGGACGCGCCGTCTCATTGGCACCGTTGATGAAGGTCAGCCCCTGGTTGGTGAGCGTGGCACCAGCCGGAGCCGTCATGGTCGAGGTACCGATGAGGTTGTTCGTGCCGCCGGTGAAGGCCGCCGTCGAGCGCGCAACGTTGGCAGCACGGTACGAGACCGGGCAGGACATGAAGACCGAGGTGAAGGTCACGCCGCTGGTTTCAGTGTCGGCATCGGCGATGGCCAGACAGCCGGCGACCGATCCGGTGGCGGCGGTGAACACCGAGTTGATGACCGTGGCGTCCGTGCCGGTGTCGAAGTGGGCAACGGTGTGGGCGTCGATCGACGCATTGCGACCGACGATGGTCCAGTTGGAGATGAACGGCCGGGACACATAGCGGCTGGCCAGCGGCGTGGCAGCCGGGGCGGACGAGAACTCGAAGCCGGCGCTGCGGCTGGTGGAGCCGGCGGGGCGCTGGGTCACGATGCCGAACTGGGCACCACCGCGCCAGCCGGTGTCGGTGTCGAAGCCGTCGTCGTCAGCGCCCGTGATCACGATGCGGCGCAGGTTGACGTTGCCACCGAAGATTTCGATGCCGTCGTCCGAGCTGTTGTGGACCTGGATGAACTCGACCGTCGTGCCGAAACCGACGCCGGCCATGGTCAGACCCTGGAGTTCGTTGCCGGTCGAGATTTCGAAGCCGGAGTACTTGATCTGGACGTAGCGCAGGCGACCCGAGTTGTCGGCCGCCGTATTGCCGCCGTAGAAGGCGCTGGTGCCTTCGACGGTGCCGGTGCAGGTCACAGGCGCGACCAGCGAGCAGTTGGCCTGCGGCGCGCGGCCGGCCAGGACGATACCGCCCCACTGACCCTGGGAGTCCAGAGTGGTAGCACCGTCAACGTTCTGGCGGCTGGTGAAGACGATCGGCGCTGTGGCCGTGCCTTCAGCGAACAGCTGCGAGCCGCGGTTGACCAGCAGATAGTCCGAACCGCCCGAGGCGAACAGGCGCACGCCGGCCTCGATGGTCAGGATGCCCTGGACGCTGCCGGCGATCGGGGCCGTCGGATCGACGCCTTGGTCGGTGCCGACCGAGGTG
>Ga0247835_1001318_pt1 | contig 31146 bp, 22 predicted proteins | sample LaCtaG_3_FD_189912 | JGI IMG/M metagenome (GOLD analysis project Ga0247835, IMG submission 189912) | Freshwater microbial communities from meromictic Lake La Cruz, Castile-La Mancha, Spain - LaCruzMarch2015_13.5m | ecosystem: Environmental > Aquatic > Freshwater > Lake | place: Spain: Castile-La... | reverse complement strand
ATTCTGGTGCGGGCATTGTTTTGGTTGGCCGCCAGGTAACTTGCCTGGGTGTTGATGGCACCTAAATTGGGCAATAAATCGCCTAAAAAGTCTATTTTAAACCCTGGAAACTGGAATAAATCCACACAAGATGCCCCTGCGCTGCCTACCTGCCGGGTGGTCGAATCAGCTGCTACAATCGAAAAAGTATCTTGTGCAGACAAAAATGGGGCGAAAAATAGCCCGAAAAGGCATCCAAAAGCAATTTGTACAAGTCGCATCATGTTGGTTTGTCTGTTTTTTCAATGAGATTATCTACGCGTTCAAATCGGGGTTGCCGGGTTCCATCTGCTAAGGTAATTATTTCGTGGAACATCGCATGCGGCCGCGCCCACACCCCGAAAGCGCCATACAATGCCTGGTAAATTACCAGTTTTTCACCGGTTTCTGAATGCTGCGCTTCGTGTAAAACCTGGTAAAAATTGCCCTTATAGTGCCGATAAAACTGCATGCGGAAATCAATTTACGTTAATTTAAAACAAATTTTGCCGCGAATCCTGACAGAATTACAAAGATTTGTGATTGCTTCCTAAACTTGGTCATTTCCTATGAAATATTTTTTTATACTCTTCCTGCTTGGTACCGTGGTTACTGTCAACGCGCAAAAAAGCTACCTAAAGGATTTGTCCCCTGCCTATAACCCTGCGCTCAAGCCTTTTTACCATGGCGTTGCCTCTGGGGATCCAACCCCGGAGTCCGTCATGCTTTGGACGAAACTGACCCCGGATACCGATTTACCTGCCTTAATTGGATGGGAAATATCAAAAGACAGTTTGTTCTCTACGATATTACAACAGGGCAGCGTAACCACCGATGAAAGCCGAAACTGGTCGATCACAGTGGATGTAACCGGACTGGAATTTAATACCTTTTATTTCTATCGGTTTGATTATCAAGGTAAAAAGTCGATGGTGGGCCGCACGAAAACGGCACCGATTGGCGATGTACAACAGATGAAAATAGCGGTTGTGAGTTGCTCCAATTTTGAAGCGGGCTATTTTAATGCCTATGCCATGCTCGCGCAGCGTACCGATATTGATGTGGTTTTGCATTTGGGCGATTATATTTATGAGTACCAGGTGGGCGGATATGGCAACAAAAAACTGCCCCGCAAGCATATTCCTGCTCGGGAAATTGTGGCCCTCGACGATTATCGTGCACGGTATGCCCAATACCGATTGGATCCCGATTTGCAGCAGGTGCATGCGCGTTTTCCGTTTATCAATGTTTGGGACGATCATGAGTTTGCCAATGATGCCTACATCGCCGGTGCGCAAAACCACCAGGAAAAAGAAGAAGGGGAATGGTCAAAACGCAAAAGTGCCGCCCGACAGGCCTATTTTGAGTGGATTCCGGTGCGCAAACGCGCGGGCGACAAACTGTACCGCCAGTTTTCTTTCGGCAGTTTGGCCGATTTATGGATGCTCGATGAACGGATGGAGGGCCGCACCAAACAATCCGAATCGGCAAAAGACCTTGATTTTAACGCCGAAAGCCGCCACATGATTGGTACCGAACAATTTGAATGGCTGACCAATGGCATGCAGCAATCCAAAGCACGCTGGCGCATCCTCGGCAATCAGGTCATAATGTCATCCCTGGATAATTCAAAAGTGTTTCCCAAAAATCCGAAATTTATGGACATGTGGGACGGTTATCCAGCCGAACGCAATCGTTTGTTCCGATTTTTTGAAAGTCAAAATATGAAAAACATCGTGGTGGTTACCGGCGATTGCCACACCAGTTGGGTCATGGACCTCACGCGCGCGCCGCAGGATCCAACGCAATACGATAAAAAAACAGGAAAAGGGGTTGTGGGCATCGAATTTACCACCCCGAGCATCACTTCTGCCAATTACGATGAGTATGTAAAGCCTTTTTTAGTCAAAATAGCGCAACGCCGTTTTACCAAAAAAGGAACCAATCCCCATGTACGCTTTATGGACCTGATGCACCACGGCTATCTGATCCTTACGCTCAACCAGGAAAGCGCACAAGGGGAATGGTTTTATATGAAACGCATCAACCGGCCCAATCGTCAGGAAAAACGCGGACAGGTTTATCAATATTCTGGGGCAAAATAGGGCGCTTAGTGGGGAAGCACCAATACTTTGCCAAATCCCAACATGCGGTTTGCTCCTTCTAAACGCAGGAAATACCAACCCTGCGCCAAGCCGGATAAATCTATTGCCGCGTTTTGTAGCCCAACCGAAACATTTTCTGTTTGCATCAAGCGACCATACACATCATAGACCGCAATTTTTTGCACATTTTCGGCGGTCCATTGCAGGCTTAAGCGGGTCTGCACCGGATTCGGCATCATTTGCAAGCCGCCATTGCTTTGTACATCTGTTATGGCACTTGTAAATGGAACCGTGAAGGTGTATGTATAAGTGCATGATCCTGCGTCTGTTATCGTCACGGTATAATCGCCGGGCATTACCTGGGTTAAATTGATATTCTTTGTGCCATTGCTCCACAAGTATTGATACGCGCTGGTGCCACTTACTTGCAGGGTAACTTTGCCATTGGCACAAGTAGCACAACTGGCAGCGGTGGTTTGTCCATTGACCGTGGGTGGGTGGGCTGCATCAACGGTTGCGTATGCATACACCAGGCGCCCTTCATAGTCGGTGATGGTAAATTGGTAGGTACCTGCCGCCAAACCCGTTGATCCTTGACCGGTTTTTGGTCCGCTCGACCATTGGTATTGGTAAGGTGGACAACCATTCACGAACGGAAAGGAAACCGCCCCGGAGGTATCGGAACAAGCAGCCTGCACTTGGGGCGCGCCTGAAAAGGTAAGTGGCTGACCTTCAATAGGGCCCATGTCGGCCCGTGCATCGCTGATGCGGTTTCGGCCTAATAAATCGGTGTATATATTATAGGTCTGGTAAGGTGTATTTGATCCGGCATCAAAAGCAGGAGAGCAGGGCAGCAATTGGTAATTGCCAGTCGCTGTATCGGCAAGCATCGGGTCGACGCCGAAAATATTGCCTACCCCACAAACCGATTTGGAACCCAGGGTGTCACAATTCGGGAAATCGAATAAGTTATATTCAAAATAGGCCGAATCGTGGTAAAATGGCAAAACCTGGTAAAGTTTTGCCGGATTGGTTGTCAAGAGATTTCGGTTATTGGCAAAAATATTGTTGGTAAACACCCATTTTTTGCGCAGCGGCAAAAACGGATCTTCCTCTATTTCAAATAAATTATTGATCACCAAATTGCCGAAATACACATCCTTGTTAGCCGGGAAAAAGGTATTCAGTTCGTTACAGCCATCATATACATTGTTCGCAAATACAATAGGGGTGATGTTGCAATTCAAATTAAAATTAGAGCGTCGACAAATATTGTTGGTCGCGCGCGCATAGGCGTAGGCTGTCAAATTAAATGCAATCAAACGCGGATTATCGATAAAATGATTGCCATCCATGTAAATAGTGTCACTCAAAATGGCAAATCCACCACCAAACGTAGGGTAATAGTTGTAATTATCTACAAAATCGTTGTAAGAAAAATCGAGGGTGTTTTTGGACAACATCGCCAATTCAATCATCGGGCCTTTGTGCCGATAAAATTGATTGTGCCGCATGTCGTACCGCGATTTTAAGATGCCTCCATCATAGTAGCCGGAAAAAATGGAGATCGACAGTCCGGAAACAGAAGGATTCCAGGAAAAAGAATAATTGCTGTCAAAGCGACAGGAATCGACCATCAGATATTTGAGTGGGAACTCTTCTGAATAAAAGACGATTCCGCTGCCTGATTTGGAGGTATTGTGGGTAAATTCGGTGTTTTTAAAGCGTAAACAAGCGCCATTGCTGCGCCCGGTGGTAAAAAAGGCTCCAGCGGGCAGGGTGATCGGCGAACGTGCTTCATTGGCCTCAAAAACACATTCAATGACATCCAGGGTGTCGGTCCGGCCATTGGCGTCGGCATAGGTGATGCCCGAGCCACTCCCGTTGGCGATGTTGCGGATAAATTGGCAACGTAAAAAATCATCGGGCGTGTCTTGCATGGCACTGCCCTGACGGTACACCGCGCCACCCGAATCTGCCCGGTTATTTTCAAAATAGCAATCGATAAAACGGGGTGCTGTCATCCCCAAGGTGCCCGATTTGATAAAAACGGCACCGCCACCCCCTGTAGCCACATTATGCAGGAAACGACAATGTTGAATTAATGGAAACGCCGCTGTACTGGCATCAATCAACAAGGCACCGCCATTTCCGCCTAAATCGCCAAAAGGGACACCCGGTTTGTTGCTCAAAGCGTTTTGGAAGGTGATTCCATCCAGCACTGTGGTATTGGACGGATTAGAGAGGCGCATCAGGTTATAACTGTTATCGGTACTATCGCCCGGCACACCCAGGTCGCCATCCAGGATACAAGGATTTGATACCCAATTGCGTTCGTTTATAGACGTTTCGGCTCCGTTGAATCCGCCAAACAGGGAAACACCCGATTTTACATCAAAAAAAACGGCGCGATCACCCCCGTCCGAGGGCTTGTAGGTGCCTTTTGCGATCCAGACCTGATCGCCCGATTTGGCTACTTGTAATGCCCCTTGCAACTGGGTAAAAGCATTGGCCCAGGACAAACCATTGCCATTGCCACCGGCATTTTGCTTGACATAATAGGTGGTTTGGGCCGATAAAAAAAATGGAAAAAAGGCGATGAATAAACAGTACAGTTTTCTCATGAGGTGGATAAAGCGTGGAATGAAATGAAGGTTGGAGTTGGTTGATTATCAGAAGTAATACGTATTGTAGCACACAATCAGGATTTTTTGAAAACTGCTCGTGCGCAGGTAGTTGTTGGATTTACAAATTTAACTTATTTTTTGAAAAGCGCATACTTTCTGCCTTTTAGCGGTAGAATTCTTGAGTTTACGGTTTTTACATAAAGATATATTATAATTTAAAGTGCTGCAAATATTATAAAAACGGGCACTGTTTTGAAATAAGCCTTCCTGGGGGTATCTTCGCCCTGTTATGACATTTGAAGAAATTCTCCGCGATGTGCGCGACCATAAATTTGCGCCTGTGTACTTTTTGCACGGGGAGGAACCCTTTTTTATTGATCGGATTGCCGAGGCGATCGAAGCGCATGCTTTGCCGGAGGCCGAAAAAGGGTTTAATCAAACCATTCTGTATGGTAAGGATGTCGACCCACTCAGCCTGCTCGATTATTTACGGCGGTATCCGATGATGAGTGCACGGCAGGTGATTATTTTGCGGGAAGCCCAGGAAATGAAAGGACTGACGGATTTGGCCAGTTATATGGATAATCCGATGGCCACTACCTTGTTTGTGGTCTGCTTTAAACATAAAAAATTTGACATGGGTACCAAGTTCGGCAAGGTACTCAAGGCCAAAACCCTGGTTTTTGAAAGCAAAAAACTGTACGACAACCAGGTAGCGGACTGGATTTCAAGTTATGGGAAATCGCGCAAAATGGGCATGGATGCAGCGGCGGCACATTTATTGGCCGAGTATTTGGGTACTGATTTGGGACGCATTACGAATGAGTTGGATAAGTTGGCCTTAAATTTGCCTGCTGGAACCACCATCACCACCCAGCATGTACAGGAATTTGTGGGCATTAGCAAGGAATACAATGTGTATGAATTGCAAAAAGCCTTCGCAACCCGGGACATGGCCAAAATAGCGCGCATACAGCAGTATTTTGCCGCCAATATTCGCAAAAATCCGTTGATTGTGACCATTTCCAGTTTGTTTTCCTACTTTTCCAAGGTGTATATGCTGCACTTTTTAAAAGGAAGCAGCGATGCAGAAATGGTGAAAACCCTGGAATTGCGCTCCGACTGGTTTTTAAAAGAATACAAAATTGCCATTAACAACTACAATTTACCCCAAACCATAAAAATCATTGAACTGCTCAAAACCTACGATTTACGCTCAAAAGGGGTAGATACCGATACAACAAATACCGGGGAGGAGGAGTTAATGAAAGAATTATTCTGGAAAATATTACACTAAGATGGAAACCATTTCTGTTTACACCGTTGTGCGCGGCGATACCTTGTTTGGCATTGCCCGCAAATTCAATATGAGCGTATCCGATTTGAAAGCGCTGAATCGCATGAACTCGGATAATCTGAGTGTGGGGCAAACTTTGAAAGTGCGGACGCAAACGACCTCAACGATCCCCAAACCTGTCGCTCCACCTGATCCGGCACCAGATTTTAACGATATTCCAGATATACAGCCCGTGGGCAATGACGGTGATTACCTCGCTGCACGCCGTCAGTTTGGCCTTGAGGTGCGACAGGATGCTGGTTTTCAACGCTATTTTTTGACCGTACCTTTGTTAAATGGCCAAACCATCGTAGCAAACATGCGCGATAACCTGACCAATTCGCGGTTCATGGTGTATCCCAATGGCATCATGTATGCCGGACAATCGCGCATGACCCTCGACACCGCTACGGTACAATCAGTTGGTCTCACCTTAGCCCAGGCGCGTGCGTTGCAATGGGTATCTACCCACGAAGGCCAGTTTGATGCGATCAATAGTTATGATAAAGCCATTTTTTCCTATGGTTTTATCCAGTTTACCGGGGCATCCGCTGTGGGTGCCAGTTTGAACAAGGTCATGAGCAGCATGGAAGCCAATGCGCCGTCCCAGTTTCAGCGTATATTTAAACGGGTGGGTATTGATACAGATGGTGGTGTGATTACCGTGCTCAATGATAATGGCGCCTGGTTGCGCGGCGATGATGCCTGGTTGTATATTCAACGCAATCCGCGTTTGTACGGTGCTTTTATTCAAGCAGGTTTTGAACCGAATTTGGTACGCGAACAATTGCGCATGGCCAACACCTTATATGTACAGCCTGCGCTTAATTTTCGGCTCACGGTTTCGGCCGGTGGTATCCAAATAGTTATTCCACGTTTGCAGGATTTACTACAATCTGAAGCGTCGCTTACCTTGATTGTTGCGCTGGCGATCAACCAGGGCAATGGCGGCATGAGCCGTATTATGGCCAACGCGATTACACAGGTAGCAGATCAAACAGGGCAAAGTGGCATTCCAGCGCTGCAACAGATCAGCGAACGCGATGTATGTGAAACGATTGCGTTTTCGAGTACCGATGAACGGGTGCGCAACCGTGCGAACGGGGTATTACAATCGGGCTTGAGTTTTGGGTAGCTGATTGATCGGGGGGATTATTGCAATTCCGTCTGTTTTATAGGGCCATAGGTTTATCATGTTAGCATTTCAAGATCGAAAATACAGATCCCTCGCCGACCTGGTGTATGAGGGGGATTATGATGCGGCAATTCCGCATTTAGAAGATTATTGGGCAAAATACCCGAATGATCACGATGTGTTTTCGCTCTTGGAACAGTGCTACAGCGGTAAGGAAGACTGGAATGCGTATGAAAGTTTGCTGCTTCAAATTACTGCTGAGCATGCGCATACGTACCGATTGGCTTATTTTCAAATGAAGTTGCACTTAGCCAAAGGCTTACCTGATGAAGCAATCACCATATTGAATACCTGCATGGATGCCTTTAAGCAGGCGCAGTTAGATGGGGTAGATGATCGTAATCCAAGTGATTTTATTAATTTAGATGAAAATATATCGGAGATCGGCATTTTGTTCGGTCGATATGGATTTGCAGATGTATTTATTGAATACTTGAGTGGTTTGGGTCACACATCAGAAATTAGTGGACCCATTTTGCTGGCCCGGTACTATGCGTACATAGATCAAAATAAGGAAAGGGCTTTGCAGATCCTCAAACAAGCATTGCTTGCATTTCCGAATGACGAATTACTGCATTACGCGTTATCGGATTACAAAGATGAACTTAGGAAAGCGCAGCAACTAGCAGCACAACGATATTTATCTGATCACGAACCGGCGCAGGCGATAGGTTTAAACCTTTCGATTTTGCAGGAAACGCCAGGGTCTTTGGTTGCACAGGAATACTACTTAGTTGCGGTTGTTTGCAAGTGGTTTCCGCCGTTTTTGGTGTTTTTTTCGAAGCATAACTGGATCGGTATGTTGCCTCCCGTGGGAAAGGCATTCCTCCATGCGATGTTTTTCTTTGTGTGCAGTTTTTACTACAAAGGTCGCAAAGCGCCAATCGAACACGATGTGTTGGAAGCGATCGTCTGGGTAGGTGCGGGCTTGACCATCGCTCGGTTTTTGTTGTTTCCCCTTGTATTACAAATCGTTGCGTTTTTTAAATGGCCGTCTTATCATTTGCTCAAGCGTCCCATACGGTTCTATCAGGGGGTATTGATTTTACTGGCCTGGGTACACGTACTTTGGGCCTATGAACAAGAACCTGATAAACTTAGTTTTCGCTTGTTTCTGACGACGGGTTTTTTGTTCCATGCATTTATTCTGGAGTTTGCAAACGGGATGCCTTGGGTTAAGCAAGCGGCCTATTTTACTTACATTAGCCTGAGTTTGTCCCTGGGTACACTTGGCTATTTTAACCTTATCTCGGAAGCTTGGATCGGGTTGCTTTTAATTGGCTGGATGTTACCTGTTCTATTCAATGCCCTGATGGACTGGTTGCAAAATCTCAAAATAGATAAAACTGCTCTGAGCCTTACCACCAACCCTGAAGTGCGCAAAAACGAACTCAATACCAGACGTATTGATGTGGGCGCCCAAATCATTTTAGGCATTGGTATCTTGAGTTTTTTAGCCATAAAAGTGGTTCCGCCGAGTTGGGAATCGGTTCATTTGTTCATGACCTTTGGCGTGCTACTTACCGCGATTGTTTTTATTATAATGGCCGGAAAAAACGAACCCGATCTGATTACCCTGTCTAAAAGTCGTCCTGTTTTTAGTGTTTTACTGGCTTTATTATTTGTTGGTATGAATTGTTGCCTGTACGTATCCAGTTTTTGTGGCAATTATCCCATTAGAAAGGGGGGGATATGCGTTTACAGTTTTATAGGCATTTTTGTTTTTCCCATGTTGGCGGTAATTTTACATTGGTTGTATTGCAGGAATTGGAAACCAACAAAAACAAATTCCTGAATGGAAATGCCCCGCTTTTACCGCACACAAATACCATCCCAACAGCACTGAAATAAATGATCTTCCAATTCCGGATCCAACGTCATTTTGGCGAGGCTGAGGTATTTGATCATGCTGGTGATGTTGGTATAAATCAGGTGGTGCAATAAATCGGGGTCTATTGGCTTAAATGTGCCATTTTGAATGCCTAAATCTATTAATCGGTACACTTTTTCAAAATTGGCGCGCACCATGTCCCGGCTAACCGGCTGAACCATCGGCGAATTGGAAAACTGTTCCGCAAAAAAGAAGCCTTCGGGGTGGGCGAGTCCATATTGCATGGCGCGCGTCCAGTATATTTTTAGTTCCGCATAGATGGATAAATCTGGTGGCACAGGGCTGAATATAAAATAGCCCATCGCCTGTTTAAACTGTAAATAGAGCGTATTAATTAAGGCCTCTTTACTTTCAAAGTAGGTATAAATGGAGCCGACCGGTACGCCGGCCTCTTTCGCGATGAATGCCATGGGGGCATCGTATAACCCACGGGTGACAAACACGTTTAAGGCAGCCTGTTCAATGGTTTCTTTTTTGGACATTTTAATGATTGTTCATTCGGGTAAAGGTATGCTTCTTGTATTACAATAGTGTCATTCTAAGCACATTCACATCCGATCCATATACCAGTTCAACTCCTTTTCCATTTTTTTATATTGAAAAAGGGTCGTAATGATTTTTCGCAAACGAATGAATGCCGTTTCGCTTTTTACCACATAATCGAAGGCGCGGTGGTGCATACAATTAATGGCTACCTCAATTTTATCTTGCGAAGAAAGCATAATCACCGGGATATCAGGGTTGATTTCCTTGATTTTACGTAAAGTTTCGAGGCCGTTCAGGGCGTTTTTTACAATGCCATCCAGGTGGTAATCCAAAATGATTACGTCCGGGTAATGTGATAAACTTGCCAAGGCTAATTCTCCGGTGGCATACGTTTCAAGGGCGAAATCGGCGTATTGCAGCAATTCAATTTCGAGCATTTTCAAATAAACCGCATCATCATCCACCAGAAATAGCTTAATGCGCTCTTTACTTTTCATCTCTACGGTTTTTAATGTTGTAAAACTCAATTTCCAGTTCTTTACATGCCTGGTTACAAACAGACTCAATTTGGAATATCAGGCCGGATATTTCTAGTTGTTCCTGTTGATTGTTTGCAAATTCCTGCACCTTTTTCGCAATCGTTTCGAAATGCCCGTTGATCCCCATAATTGCAAAAGAAGGGATTAGTTTATGAATGGTTGCGCTCAAAACCTCCCAGTCTTTTTCATCAAAACCTTTCCGCATCGCCTGCACCAAACCTGGCGTTTGATCTAGGTAGGCTGTGATCATTTCCATCATCAAGTCTGGGTTAGACTTAGTACGGCCTAACAAGTAATTAAGGTCGGTGCATTTGGCTGGAGCGGTTGCATCTTTTACCGGTATTTTTAAAACAGGGAAGGCGGTTGATTTTTTCACCAAACCGAGTATTTTTCGATATAAAATTCGCTCGTCAACTGGCTTAGCAATATAATCATTCATTCCTACCGCTTTACATTTTTCCAAATCTACGGTAGTTACATCGGCCGTTAAAGCGATGATCGGAATTTTGGAATTCAATTTGGTTCGGATATATTCAGTGGCTTCAAACCCATTCATTTCGGGCATTTGCAAATCCATCAGAATAATATCGTAGGATTTCATTTGCAGCTTTTCAATGGCAATTTTTCCATTGGAGGCAATGTCGCGGTCAAATCCAAAATCATCCAGCAAGGTTTTCATCAATAACTGGTTGAGCGCCATATCCTCCACGACCAATACTTTGATACTTCTGGTTTCCGTGTCCAATTCCAATATTTCAGCATTTAATTCAGTTACAATATCGGTTTTTTGAAAACGCAGCGTAAAACTAAACGTAGAGCCTTGTCCTACTTTACTTTGAACGGATATCAACCCGCCTTGATGCTCTACCAGTTGTTTTACGATGGCCAATCCTAATCCAGTGCCACCAAAAATGCGCGCCGTGGAGCTGGAGGCTTGCTGGAAATTTTCAAAAATATTGTTCATTTTACTTTCCGGGATGCCGATGCCGGTATCCGAAACGGAAAATTCGATGGTGGCAAAGTCGGGGGTTTCTTCTATTAAGTTTACGCTCACCTTAACGTGTCCATTCGACGTAAATTTGACGGCATTACTCACTAAATTCAGGATAATTTGATGTAATCTTACCGAATCACCCAGTAAAATTTGGGGTATACGGTCATCATATTCTTTAATAAAATTCAGGTTTTTTTCCAGTATTTTTAATTCGAATACATGCAACATGGCTGCAATGGAAGCCGCCATTTTAAACGGAGCAAGTTCGAAAGACATTTTTCCGGCGTCTACTTTGGCCAGATCAAGGATGTCATTGATGAGTACAATCAGTGCATCACCGCTCAATTTAATGGCAGTGAGGTATTCTTTTTGCTTTGCGGTTAGTTCTGTTTTCAACACCACTTTGGTAAACCCAATAATGGCATTCATGGGCGTACGGATTTCGTGGCTCATGTTGGACAGAAACTGTTGTTTGGATTTTACGGCATATTCAGCCTTGTCTTTGGCTTCTTCTGCGGTGGCCGTAGCTTCTTTGGCTATGGTAGTCGCCAACTCAGCGATGGCGGTCGCTTCTTCTGCGGTCAAGGCGGCACGTTCAGCAAATACCTTAGCCTCAATGAGTTCTCTTTCAATGCGGCGTTGTTCGGTAATGTCGCGGGCAACGATCACCGCTCCCAATACATTGCCCTTATCATCTTTGTACACCGATCCATTGAACAAAACCGGGGTTAAGTTCCCGTCAATAATGGTGAGCGGATAGTCTTTAACGAATCCTTTGGCAAATACCTCCTGGTACACTTCCCTGGCTTTTTGAGATTCGGTGAAATAATCAAAGAAATCGGAGCCGGTAAGCGCTTCCCTGGTTTTTCCAGTAATACGCGCGGTGGCCTCGTTCATATCCATAATCTTGCCTTCTGTATTGAGGGTCACCAAAGGATCGAGGCTTGCTTCAATCAGACTGCGGGCATATTGTGATTCTTTTTTGTTCATTGGGGCGTTTTTTCAGGATTGGGGGCAATTAGCCCATCGAAACGGGTCGTTTCCGCGATTAACATCCTGCGTTGGTCTTTCAGGGTTTTAAAATGGAGGGTGGAAAGGCCTGCCATTTTTTTAAAGTGCAACGATAAATGGGCAACACTACTGTATTTCATTTTTTGTGCAATTGCTGCGATCTCTAAGCCACCATACATAATCATTTCTTTAATCCACTCCAACTCAACGGCTATAAAATACTGCGTCATGGTTGCGCCACTTACCTCGGAAAACAAATGCGCCAAATAGGTGTAATCCTGGTTCAAATTTCTACTCAAATAAGTCGGGAAGTCTTCAGATTCAAGCAGTTCCGGGTGTTTTACCACTTGTTCGACGCTACTTTTGATATTTTCTATCAAATGAGCCTCCGTTTCATCCATTAATTCAAGGCCAACTGCCAATAAATCTGATTTAAGTTGCTTGCGTTCATCTTCCTCCAATGTTTCCATGAGTTCAATTGCGCCCTGGCCCAACATGACAAAATGCAGCCCATGCTGTTTGCAGACTAATTTTGCCACCGACCGACAACGCGCACTCAGCATGTACTTGATGTAAATTTTCAAAATATTTTGTGTTATTAAGCGCAAATTAAACGTTTTAAAAACAGAGCGTTGTTACATTATAAATTCTAAAAGTTACACAAATTTCATGTTTTACTAAAAGCAATATGTATGGATTTTAAAATCAATTAAATATCCCCTAGTTTTTCTAACTCAACACGTATCCTTGCATGCACAATGATCAAGGCTGTGACAGCATTGGATTGTATCGTAATTTTTTTGGGCCGAAAATCCCAGGCTTCAATTTGAACCCTGTGACATGTAATTGCAGCATTAAATTCGCGCCACAGCCCCATATTTGGGCAGTTCTTATGTTAATCTTCCGGCCGGAAACCTCGAACGTTCTTCCTGTTAAATGCGCTTGAATCGCCGCATTGATCTGCGTAAATGGGATTTCAGATCGAACATATAGAAACGCCGTATCGGGCAATGAAAGGTGTTTTAGGAGGGGAGGAAGTCGGGTAATTTTCATTTTGACGCCTTCTTTCTCGCCATCTGCATTAATATGTTCAAAATCAGGATCTTCCCGCAGAACCTGGCCCACTACCTGGTTAAGTTTTTCTTCAATCAGGTGGGTAGGAATGACCAATGGGGTGCTCAAATAGGAGGTATCGATCGGAATAATAACGGCCTCTTCCAGGCAGGGAGGGCGCTCAGTTTTGATTTTTTTACAGGCAAATAGCCCTATAACTATGAAAATTAAGACAAGACAAGGGTGGCGCATGAAGACAAGTGCCAAGGGAGCACTGCGCAAAGTTGGGGGTAGGCTGGTAGGAATTTGTTACACTTTAAACCTTCATTGTTACATTATTCACAGGTTACAAGTTGATATTTCTTTATAAAAATAAATTCAAGGTTAAAACACCTGCGAGTCCTACCAATCCAACAATCGTCTCCATCACCGTCCAACTGCGAAAGGTATCCCGAATACTGAGTCCAAACCATTCCCGGAACATCCAAAACCCGGTATCGTTGACATGCGAACACATCAAGCTGCCAGCGCCCACGGCAATGGTCATCAATTCGGGGGAAAGTCCGGGGTTGCTTACCATCAAAGGTTGTACGATGCCTGCTGCGGTCATGCCCGCCACTGTGGCCGAACCAACCGCTATCCGCAGGGCTGTGGCCGTTAAAAATGCCAGCAACAAAGGCGGCAAAGCAAGCAAAGCCATTTGATGGGCAATTTGTTGGGCAATGCCGCTGTCGGTTAATACTTGTTTGAAGCCACCGCCCGCGCCGATTACTAAAAACAACATGGCAGCAGCGCCGATGGCAGTATTGGTTTTTTGTAAAAGTTGGGAAATTATTTGTGTAGAACGGGTTTTGATCGCTGCTTGCATCAACACTACTAAGACTGCCAATAAAATGGAAACGCTGGGGTCGCCTATGAATTTTGACCAAATTAAATATCCACTTGTCGCAGGAAGTGCCATTTCAGCAACTGCGGCATTGGCCATAAGGAGCACCGGAAGCAAGGCGAGCAGCAGACTATTGCCTAAACGGGGGAGTTCGTTTGCTGTAAAATCCTGTTGTCTTGTGAATCCTTCTGGTGGGTTTGCTTGCATGTTGCGTAGCATTTTCGGGAAAAGCCAGCCTCCCAATAATACAGCCGGGAAGCCAATGATTAGCCCGAAAAGCAAGGTTTTACCCAAACTTGCTCCGAATATTTGTGCGATTGCGGTTGCTCCGGGGTGCGGCGGCAAAAAACCGTGCGTTACCGAAAGCGGCGCAGCCATGGAAATGGCCAGGGGTACCAGCGGCTGTCCTGAACGCGCTGCAATGGAAAACACCAAGGGCGCCAGCACCACAAAACCGGTATTATAGAACAAGGCAATGCCCATGGTAAACCCGGTGAGCGTAAGGGCTAAACCTGCGTTTTTTGCCCCAAAAAGGGCCAATAATCGGGTGGAAATGGCCTGGGTAGCACCTGTTTCGGTCAATAAACTGCCTAAAATCACACCTAAGCCCAAAACCGGCGCTATCGTTCCTAAAGTAGAACCAATCCCGTTTTGCATGCTTTTCAGCAAATCACTCGGGACCATGCCCGCGCTCAATCCAAAGGCAATGGCGGTGATTAGCAATGTCAGGAATGCATCGAGTTTTGCTAAAAAAATGAGGGCAAGCAACAGCCCGATCGCGGCCAGAAGCAAAAATATGGACATAATGCAGGAGCCAAAATGTTACACAGGAACCGCGTCGCCGTACATCTGCGCCCGCATGGCTTTCACTTTGTCGCTGTGCAGGTACTCGCCGTACGTCATGGTTTGGTCGATCAATCCGCGTGGCGTGATTTCAATAATGCGGTTCGCCACGGAGTCCAGAATCTGGTAATCGTGCGAAGTATAGATCATATTGCCGATAAATTCCTGCATACCGTTGTTGAGGGCCGTGATCGATTCGAGGTCTAAGTGGTTGGTTGGTTCGTCCAAAATCAGGAAATTTGGGTTCGCCAGCATGATTTTCGACATCATACACCGCACTTTTTCGCCTCCTGACAATACACCGGAGCTTTTGAATACCTCTTCACCGCTAAACAACATGCGGCCCAAGAAGCCACGGATAAACGACTCGTCTTTTTCTTTGGAATATTGACGCAACCAGTCGATCAGGTTCATGTCCTGGTCGCCCGTGAAAAACGCGCTGTTATCGTTGGGCAGATATTGAATAGAAATCGTTTTTCCGTATTCAAAACGGCCTTCGAAATCTTTGTCTTCGCCAGAAAGTACATTAAATAAAGCCGTGACAGCCAACGCATTGCGACTTAATACGGCAATTTTTTCACCCCGGTTGAAACGCAGGTACAGGCCTTTAAACAGGTATTCGCCTGCCTCGTTCTTTTTGGACAGATTTTCAATGTCGAGGATCACATCGCCGGGTTCGCGTTCCGGTTTGAAATTGATGTAGGGGTATTTGCGGCTGGAAACCGTCATTTCCTCCAGGTTCAACTTTTCGAGGGCCTTTTTACGGCTGGTCGCTTGTTTCGATTTAGAAGCATTGGCCGAGAAACGGGCGATAAAGTCCATCATTTCCTGGCGTTTTTGCTCTACTTTTTTGTTTTTATCGGCCATTTGGCGCGACATCAACTGGCTGGTTTCGTACCAGAACGTATAGTTACCGGTAAACATCCGGATTTTGCCAAAGTCGACATCCACCACATTGGTACACACCATGTCCAGGAAGTGCCGGTCGTGCGATACCACGATTACAATGTTCTGATAATCAGCCAGGAAGTTGCACAACCAGTCCGTCGTTTCGGCGTCCAGGTCGTTGGTCGGTTCGTCCATGAGCAAGATATCGGGTGCGCCAAACAGGGCTTGAGCGAGCAACACCTTTACACGTTCCGAACCGTCGAGTTCTTTCACCAATTTATAGTGCAGCGATTCGTGCACACCCAGGTTGCTGAGGAGTTCGGCGGCATCGCTTTCGGCCATCCAGCCATTCATTTCGCCAAATTCGCCTTCCAGTTCGGCTGCGCGCATAGAGTCGGCCTCCGAAGCATCCGGGTTGTCATAAATGGCATTTTTTTCCTTCATGATATCATAAAGGTGTTTGTGCCCCATAATCACGGTATCCATCACCGGAAATTCGTCGAACGCAAAGTGGTTTTGGCTCAACACGGCCATCCGTTCGCCGGGCGTGATTTCGATGCTGCCGCGGGTACTTTCAATGGCACCCGAAAGCACCTTTAGAAACGTGGATTTACCGGCGCCATTTGCACCAATCACTCCGTAGCAGTTGCCTTTTACAAATTTAAGATTTACGTCGTCAAAAAGCACGCGCTTTCCAAATTGCACGGCAACATTATTTACTGATAGCATTGGACAAAAGATGGGTTGTTGAAAATCGGCGCAAAGATAGGGGAATTAATGATGAATGATGAATGATGGGGGATGAATGTTTGACTTGGGGAGGTGACACCTCGGGCGGTTGGTGTTTGAGGTGACACCTCGGGCGGTTGGTGTTTGAGGTGACACCTCGGGAGGTTGATGTCGGAGGTGACACCTCGGGAGGTTGATGTCGGAGGTGACACCTCGGGAGGTTGATGTCGGAGGTGACACCTTGGGAGGTTGATGTTTGAGGTGACACCTCGGGAGGTTGGTGTTTGAGGTGACACCTCGGGTGGTTGATGTTTGAGGTGACACCTTGGGAGGTTGATGTTTGAGGTGACACCTTGGGAGGTTGATGTCGGAGGTGACACCTTGGGAGGTTGATGTCGGAGGTGACACCTCGGGAGGTTGATGTCGGAGGTGACACCTCGGGAGGTTGATGTCGGAGGTGACACCTCGGGAGGTTGATGTCGGAGGTGACACCTCGGAAGGTTGGTGTTTGAGGTGACACCTTGGGAGGTTGATGTCGGAGGTGACACCTCGGGAGGTTGATGTCGGAGGTGACACCTCGGGAGGTTGATGTCTGAGGTGACACCTCGGGTGGTTGATGTCGGAGGTGTCACCTCGGGAGGTTGATGTCGGAGGTGACACCTCGGGTGGTTGATGCCGGAGGTGTCACCTCGGAAGGTTAGCCATTCATTATCAAAAAATTAAGCAGATTTTGAAACCGAAACAAAACGCAGCGACCAATACATCATATTCAGCAGCACCCCAAATAAAATGGTAACGCCCCAGGTGGTAGGGTGGGCAAGTGGATCAACAAAACGGTCCAGGATGTCACTGAACAGGCCAAAAGGATTGCTTAGAATGTCCCAACTATTCCAACGCAAATAACGACCTAAATAGACGCCAAAACTGGCCAAAAACAGGAAAAGTACGGTGATGAGTGTGACCCAACGTGTATGCAAATGCCTTTGTAGCAAAGCGGAAAGGTCCATTAAACTAATAAATCCGTACATCAGACCCGTCCAGGCGAAGGATAAGATCACCACCAGGTCAAACCAGATGGGGGCTGAGCGTTGGGTGCGCAAATGAAACAGGTCCGTAAGAATATAGGGCGAGTTGGGGAAAAAAAGCAGCCAGGAGAAAATTAAAAGGCTCAAGGCCAAGCGGTTATTGAAGGCCCTATAGAAGATGATCGAACTAAACAGCCAGGGTAAAAAAGCCAAAAAAAGGTTCCAATTTAGGAAAAGGAACACCTTCGTGTCGGTAATCGTATAACGTAACAGGGAGAGGCTGAAGCAAAATACGGTCATCAAGCCCAATAGTACGGTGCTATTGAGTCGGTTTAGTTCTTTTAGGCGTTGGATCATGTTGGGTTGTTTTCTGAAAAAAGGTTGCTATTCGCCCATATTCACAATGCGCGTAGGTTCCATCATTTCATTGCGCACGGCAATTTGCCGCAAGGTGTTTTTCGCCACATTCAAAAATGCATCTGCCATGATGGTGCCTGTTTTTAAAACGGCCGGAACACCTGCATCGCCGCCTTCCCGGATGCCTTGGACGATCGGAACCTGCCCCAAAAGCACCGAATTGCTGCTGTGCGCCAGTTTTTTGCCGCCGCCCTGCCCAAACAAATAATATTTGTTGTTGGGCAATTCTTCCGGCGTAAACCACGACATATTTTCTACCACGCCCAAAATCGGAACATTAATTTGAGGTAACTGGAACATGTGCATCGCTTTTACGGCATCTGCCAGGGCTACTTCCTGGGGGGTGGTTACCAGTACCACGCCGGTTACCGGAACCGTTTGTACCAGGGTCAATTGCACATCACCAGTACCGGGCGGCAAGTCAACAATCAGAAAATCAAGCGGTTCCCAAAGTACATCGTTGAAAAACTGCTTGATTACTGCTGCTAATCGTGGTCCGCGCAACACCACCGCCTGATCGGGCTCGATGATATTGCCGATGCTGATACTTTGCATGCCATGCGCGATCAGGGGCAGCATTTTAATTTTACCCGTTACATCTTTCACTTTCGGGCGTTGTCCGACTAATCCCAGCATGGTTGGAATACTGGGTCCGTACACGTCGGCGTCCATGATGCCCACTTTTGCCCCCAATTGTTGCAATCCCAGGGCCAGGTTTACAGCCACAGTGCTCTTGCCCACGCCGCCTTTTCCGGAGGCCACCGCAATGATATTTTTGATATGGGGCACAATGCTGGTCGATTCCTGGCTGCCGGGTGTGCGCGCAACAAAATGCACATTCACATCGGCTTGGGGATATTCGGCAACTATGGCCTCGATGCAGGCGAAATTCAATTCAGCCTTGCCCTGCATTTGTAAAGAAGGTACCACCAATTTGAAATTGACATGGTTGCCCTCGATCATTAGATCCTGGATCATTTGCACGGTTACGAGGTCTTGTCCGGTCTGTGGGTCGCGCACTTTGCGCAGGGCATTTAATATGGATTCCTTATTCAATGCGTTGTTTGTTAAAGTTTTATGTTAAATTTTTTGAGCCAGCATGGTTGGATTATTCCATGTTGGTTTGCACGGAAAAAGCAACAGTCCGCACCCGTTTGGTTTCCACCCCATCCAGCATTTCCGTAAGCACCATCGCCTGTGCATCCGGCCGCTCAAACACCGCGCGCATATCGCGAATCCGGGCTGCGGGTACCCCAAATGCCCGAAAACGCTCCAAAAGTGCTTCCAAAGTATAGGCTGCAATGTTGTTTTTTAAAACATCTACCAAAGCCTTTCGGTTGCGCACACGGGCAGTATTGGTCTGAAAATCCGGGTTTTCCAATAAGAATTCAAGGTCCAAACAAGCGCACAATTGCCGGAATTGCCGTTCTGTACCTACGGCCAGCAGGACCGATTGTCCGTCCGAGCACGCAAATATATCGCCATATGGGGCAATGTTGGGATGTTGCGCGCCCATTCGTTGGGGAATATGTCCGGCCATGAGCCAATTACCTGCCTGATTGGCCAAAGAAGCAATCGCACTTTCCACCAAAGAACTTTGCACCAGTGCGCCTTTTCCCGTTAGGGCGCGTTGTAAGAGGGCAATTAAAATGGCTTCTTTCAATTGATGGGCTGCCAAAATATCGATCAGGGCAACGGGCATTTTTACGGGTGCCCGATCGGCCTCGCCGTTCATGTATAAAAAACCGGCTTCCGCCTGCAAAACCACGTCAAAAGCCGGGCTTTCGTCCTCCGGATCGGCAAAAGCGCTCAATTGGGCATAAATCAGGCGCGGATTTTGGCTTTGTAAAGATTTGGGGTCCACGCCGCAACGGGCGGCAAAAGAAGGTTTAAAGTTGGAAATGACTACATCGGCCGCCAAGGCTAATGCTTGTGCTTCGACTTGGTCGGTAGGATCATTCAAATCGAGTAAACGATAGGTTTTACCCCAATTTACACTGCAAAAATAGGCCGAAATTGCTGAGTCAGGGTCTTCCGAAGGCAATTTCCAGCCACGGGTCACATCGCCGCCCGTGGTTTTGTTTTCAATTTTGATAACCTCGGCCCCGAGTTCTGCAAAAAACATCCCGACTGCCGGTCCTGCCAAAACACTGGCAAATTCCACTACTTTTAGGTCTTTAAAAATTTGGTTTGTCATAAACAATTGTATGAAAATATTTTCCCCAGCCCAGGTACGCGCCTGGGACGCCTACACCATCGCGCATGAACCCATTGCTTCCCTCGATTTGATGAACCGCGCTTCCCGGGTATTTGCGGATTGGTTGATGGGGCATTTTCCAGACAGCACGCAGCCGGTGTATGTATTTGTTGGTCCGGGCAACAACGGTGGCGACGGCTTGGCGGTCGCGCGGATGTTGCACCAGTCATTTTACCCGGTAAAGGTATTTGTTTGTGCGCTTACGGATCAGGTTTCGGCCAATTTTGCAGCGCAGCGCGACATTTTACCCAAAGGCGTCGACGTGCTGGATGGTTTTGACTTGTTAAAAACCGGGTTAGAGGGCAGTCCACAGGTAATCGTAGATGCTTTGTTTGGCTCCGGACTCAATCGACCGCTGGAAGGAAAATGGGTGCAACTGATTGATTTACTGAATCATACTACCATTCCAATATTTGCGATTGACATCCCCAGCGGACTGGCAGCAGATCGCACGAGCACGGGCGCTTGCGTACGCGCGACCCGTACCCTTAGTTTTGAAACCCCCAAATTAGCGTTTATGCTGCCCGAAAATGCCGATCGGGTAGGGGCGTGGTCGGTAGCCAGTATTGGTTTACATCCCGCGTACGCCCAGGAAACCGAAACGCCTTTTTATTATTTAACGCAGGCAGATATTGGAAGTTTTTTTAAAAAACGGGCAAAATTTAGCCACAAAGGCAGTTTTGGGCATGCTCTGTTGTTGGCCGGCAGTTATGGCAAAATTGGGGCGGCGGTATTGTCGGCTACAGCATGCAAGCGTTCCGGGGTGGGATTACTGACCATCCATGCGCCCACTTGCGGTTACGACATTTTGCAAACAACTGTGCCGGAAGCCATGTGTACGCCGGGTTTAGGGGCTGAATACCTGGAAAATTTGCCGGATTTGACACCTTATAAAGCAATAGGCATTGGACCGGGCATTGGCACAAATCCCGCAACAGCCGTTATGTTGGAGCAATTGCTGCGCAGCGTTCAGGTACCCCTCGTATTGGATGCCGATGCGCTCAATTTGCTTTCCGAACATCCCGATTGGTGGCGTTTGGTGCCGCGCAACACTGTTTTGACCCCACATCCAGGCGAGTTTGCGCGTTTATTTGGGAAAACTGCGAATGATTTTGAGCGTTTAGACCTATTACGCCAAAAAGCCCAGGAACATGGGGTGTTTATCCTTTTAAAAGGCGCCAATACCGCCATCGCAACGCCCGATGGTGCTTGTTGGTTTAATAGTACCGGTAATCCGGGCATGGCCACGGGCGGTTCCGGCGATGTGCTCACAGGAATTTTGACGGCTTTGTTGGCGCAGGGTTATGCACCTTTGGATGCTTGTCGATTGGGCGTATGGGCGCACGGGTATGCGGGCGACTTGGCAGCGGATCAACTGAGTCAGGAAGCGTTGTTGGCGGGGGATTTGGTGGGGTATTTGGGTGGGGTTTGGTTGACGTTGGGGAATTGATGTGTTTAGGTTTATGGTAAACGATACCTTGGAATGGGATTTTGAATAAGTTGATTTTTAGTTTTTTCGGATTTCCGACAAATCTTCATTTATAGGTTTTAATATATTTATGATCCTTTAATTTTGCTTTAAACTGTTTCATAGTGATTCCTTAACCCATTTAATACATAAACCGATGCCCCGTTTTTTAATAATTTTAATCATTCTGGTATTTCCATGGACCGTGTTTGCTCAAACGAAGGTCAGTTCCATCCAGGAATGTGGCGAAGATCAATACCGTCAAATGCTGATGCAACAACACCCTGAAGCAGCGGATGCCCTTCAAAAGATGGAAACGCAGTTGTACGAAACCCGGTTTAACCATCCCGAACTCGGTGCGAAAGGAACTGACGGACCCTTGGTTTTGCCGGTGGTATTTCACATCATTCATAACAATGGCGCCGAAAATATCCCGGACAGCCGTATTCTGGCAGCCCTAGAGTACCTAAACTTAGCCTTTTCCCATACAGGCTTTTATGCTCAAAACGGCCCTGGGAGCGATGCTGGTATTCAGTTTTGCCTGGCTCAACGCGCACCCGACGGCTCAGCTACTACCGGCATTACCCGTACGATATCGCCCTGGACAGAACTTCTGGTGAATCCTTATGATGACTCATTGAAAAACTTAATTCGTTGGGATCCATTGCATTATATCAATATATGGGTGGTTAGCAGCATTTTATCCAATGCGCCACCGGATGCCAAAGCCCTTGCGGGTTATGCAACGTTACCGTTCGCAGTCGGATCTAATCGCGATGGTATTGTTGTTATTTCCAGTTCATTAGGGATTTCATTCCCAAATCCAAACTATGTGCTCCCGCATGAAATGGGCCATTATTTAGGCCTGTACCACACCTTTGGCAACGGTTGTCCCAATGATGACTGTTTGTTGCAAGGGGATCGGGTATGTGATACGCCGCCTGATCAGCTTACGTTTTCCGCTTGCAACGCCAATTCTTGCCACACGGATGCCAATGCCCCGTCACCGAATCCATTTACAACGGATGTGCCAGACATGACCGATAATTTTTTGGATTATACTACTTGTGCGAACCGCTTAACAGTTGGTCAGGCGGAACGCATGTTGATGCTTACGAATAAGTTTCGATTTAGATTGCTTGAAAGCCAGGCTTGTATACTTCCTTGCGCTTCAGGCACCCAAGCGATACTTTCCCCCAGCGGTACGATTGAAATGAAGGTAGGTGATACTTTGAAAATACAGAACTTGAGTCAATTTGCTCTTCATTACACTTGGTACGTAGATGGAATTGCTGTAAGTAATGATACACCGTTTACGTTTGTTGCAAATATTGTTGGCATACAAAGGATTAAATTAGTAGCCACTGGAGAGACCCCTAATTGTATTTCGATAGCCGAATTATTTGTAAGCGTTGCATGTGACCTGCAAGGTTATATAGAAACAAGCGCCGATTTCGGAACACCCGGTAATCCGGTCCAGTTTAAAGCACAGGTGCCCTTATCCACACAATATCAATGGCTTGTGGACAATAATCCGGTTGGCACGGATGCGGTTTTGTCCTACACTTTTGCACAAACCGGCAACTATACGATCAAATTGGTGGCGAATAATGCCTATTGTAGTTTTACGACAGACCGTAGTTTTGCAGTTCCAACCTATTGCACTCCGAGTGCGCCGCCGCAATTATCGTATCGAGGATTTACTTGCTCCCCTGAAATTAACAGTATGGGTATTTACCCCAATGGAGATCAGTTATTCGGCGGGGAAGACTGTAGCAGAATACTGTTGTTCAAACTACATCCTGATGGGCGCAAGGCTTGGGCTAAACGTATTAAACTTGATAGCATCAACGCTACAGATAATTATATAACAAAATTACGCATATTGCCAGATTACACGGCAATAGCAATTGGATTTTCATTGGGTAGGCGATTTATGCTAAAAATCGATAGTGCTGGAAATGTTTTGTGGCATAAGCGCACCACGAATTCTACTTATTTTAATGATATTGTGATTTCAGCAGATGGGTCTTTTTTGTTTCCATTATTGGACTCCAACCTACATAGAATTTTACAACGCTATGATGTGAACGGGCAACTACTATGGGAACGCAGGGATACTTTATCTCCTAAAAACATACTCCTGAGCATTGAATCCCGCATTGGAGGCGGCTTTTATTTGTTGTATAGCCTTGGGGATGCTTACCATCCTGCTTTTGTGGTGCGCATGGATGACAACGGACAGGTACTTTGGTCTAAAAGAATCGGTGCGCCAACGGGTTTGCCTTACTTGGGAGAAATTAAATTGCTGGTTGAGCCAGATGGTGGATTTACCTGTATGATGTACGACGATGGCCGCAGAACAATTCTAATGCGCGGTGATGACGCTGGCACGATACAATGGACGAATACTTATTCCGCTTCCTCCGGTGTATTCGGAGGGTATAACATATTATTGTTTACTAAAAAAACGACTGACAATGGGTATTTGCTCAGTGGGTACGCTGGTAATTTTATCAACAACAATGGCGTTGACCACCAGTATTATTGTAAAATAGACAGTTCTGGTGCTGTTAAATGGTCTTTTTACATTGATGCATTTGATGCTGCCGGGTCACTAACCTATGGTGGCGTTTCAAATACAGGGGATTCCTGGGCCCAACAGGCCATTCTACCCATGAACAATAAATTGGATGACTACTTGTATTTGGCAAAAGCAAATGCTGGTGGTTTTATCGGTAATTGCATTTCTAAACCAATCACAGTTTCAAAAGGAACGGTCAGTTTAGTATCGGAGCCGTTTTCAGCGGGATATTTACAGGCCAGTGCTCCAACCGTAGAATTTTCTCCAAATGATACACTTATTGTATCAGACATTCCTATATATTCTTTAATAGAATGTGCCGAATTCCCGGTTTGTACGGAAAATTGTTTGAACGGGGTAGACGACGACGGCGACGGTTTCACGGATTGTTATGATTCACAATGTTCGTGTTACGAAACGCCAACGTGTAGTGCCACCACTCCAACCAGTATTGCTGCATACGTAGCCTGGGAATCGGCAGGAGATGATATTAATGTTTTAAGCATGCCCATTGTGGCAAACCTTGACCCTAAGGAAAACAAAGTGCCAGAGATTATTTTGCAAAGTATGCCGATTGGGGCTACTTCGGTTAATAATCAACTTGTTGTTTTCAGTGGTGACGGCTCGAACAAAACGCAACCCGACAAGTCCGGCGTTTTTTCCAATTCAAAATCAGCTATTACGGTCCCGGCTGTTGCTGATTTTAACCGTGATGGAGTTCCCGAACTAACCATAAGGCCAACCAATGGAGGAAATTACATATTGAACAGATTTAAAAGAAACACGACATACCCTTTATTTACATCCAGTTTTATTAATAGGGTTTATGTAAATAATGTATCTCCCCGAAACAGTATCGCCGATTTTAACAAAGATGGTATTCCGGAGATATACGCTGGCAATAGTATAATTAGCACGTTTAGTATAACCAACGCCGATGTGGTTTCCCAACAAAGGGCAATAAAAGGAGATACTACACTAGCCCAGGGCCGTCTGGCTTTTAGCAATTTCAAATATCCTTCCTGCAATTCTGTTGCGGCAGAGTTGCTAACGCGTAATCAATGCAGCGGGAGCCGGGAATGCGATAACCTGGAATTGGCGGCTGGCCCTGTTATCTATTCATTGGACTTAAGTGCTTGGGACGAAGATGCAAAAGGCTTAACGGTACGCAAAGACCTAAATGTGCTGGACAACGGCCCTTCCATATTCAGCGACGGCTACACGGCCATAGGCGATTTGAACCTGGATAATGTAAAGGACATTGTGGTGGCTGGTAAACGTGACAATGTGTACGGCATTTACGTATGGAACGTCAATGGTTTGCTAAAATGGTTCCCTTACCCTGAAAATACCCCGTTTAGCGGCGGTTTGCCTTGTATTGCCAACGTTTTTGATGAACGCACCATCGGGTATCAATATGATTTTCCGGAAATTATTGCGGCCAGCGCACATCGACTCACCTGTTTTAACCTGAATATTGCCAACACGAACCCCTCCGCGCCTTACTGGTGGAGTATACCTACCACCGATTCGCTAGGATTTACGGCTGCAACCGCTTTTGACTTTACGGCCGATGGTATAGATGAAATCGTGTACCAAGACGCAACGCAATTACGCATTTTGTATGGTGGCGCACAACCTTTCCCCGCAGGTGTGGACGTCGACCGCAGCTGGTTCAAAATTGTGGCACCAACGGTCACCGCCGACCAATACCCGGTTGTTGCGGATTGTGATGGAGACGGGGAAGCGGAAGTTATATTTACTAGTTTTGGTCCAAATGGCCCTGCTTTTGTTGGTGATTTGCGTGGGCGCTTGCGCGTACTGAAAGTGCAGCCGCCTTCCACCTGGGCCGGCGCACGTTCGGTATGGAACCAATATGGTTACGCACCCGCTCAAATTGACGACGACCTGAAAGTGCCGATTAACCCGCAGTCGCGTTTGGTTTATGGCGGCGGACAATGGCCATTGAACCAATACCTGGGCCAGCTGCCCACGCTCGACAAGAACCTTAAACCGGTCATTACGGCGGGCGATGCAAGTATTTCACTGGATAGCATCACTTGTGCTGATCAAAATACACGCGTACATGTTCGGGTGTGCAACAATGGTGCTCGGAATTTGCCTGACAGTATCCCGATTCGATTTTACCTTTCAAACCCGACTTTCCCAGGTGCGTCTGCATGGGGGGCAATCCAATACCTCAAAGGTCCAATCCAACCAGGCGGCTGTGTTGCACAAACTTTTTCTGCGCCCGCGGCAAAAGGGGTTCCAATGTTTGCATTGTTAAATGATAATGGTTCACAAATGCAGCCGATTGACTTAATTTCAGGTTTTACGCCTGCACGTGCCTTCGAGTGCGATTATACAGACAATCTCTTGCAAACCACTTTTTCCTGGAACACGCCAACCCTGAATCTTGGACCGGATCTTTCAACTTGTGCCGCTAATGCGTTGGTGCTCAATGCCGGACCAGGGTTTTCACAATATATTTGGAACGACGGTTCAACCGATCAGCAATACACTGCAATCGGCCCCGGCGTTTATTGGCTAAAAGCCTTGGATGCATGTGATTTTGCCCAAAATGACACGATTCGTATTTCCCTTTCCCAGGATGGAATCCTTGATTTAGGACCCAATTATACCATTTGTCCGGGTGACACGGTGCAGCTCTCCGTTGCCGGATTCCAAGCCGTTGCCTGGAGTCCGATGGATATGGTGTCGTGCCCCACTTGTCCTTCCATATCCGTTGCGCCCAACCAAAGTGTCCTGCTCACCGCTACCGGCAGCAATGCGGATTGTTTTGCAACCGATACGGTGCGCATTACCGTAAGGCCTGCGCCCATGGTATCATTTACGGTCACACCGGCTACAGGAACAGCAGCCAATGGCAGTATTATGGCCACCGTTTCAAGCGGAAATCTGCCATTTAGTTACCTGTGGAGTACGCAACCACCCCAAATTGGTGCATCTGCTCAAAATTTGAAGCCCGGAATATATACTGTGACGATTACGGACGCATACGGTTGCTCCGGAACCCAATCAGCGGAAGTCACCCAGTCGGTAGGGACGAATGCTGTAAACCAAGCAGCACTTGTGTTAATTGCAAACCCCAATCCGACAAGCGGTAATTTTACCCTCCGCGGGGAGTTTGGGGAAGTGGTTGCAGGTACGGTCCATATTATAGATGTGCTTGGCCGCCCAATGGCAGATTTTACCTTCCAAAGTGCCCAATTGAATGCCTTGGTGGATAGCAGTACATGGCCTGCCGGGGTTTATTTTGTGTATGTACAGGTGGGTGGGAAGGTGTATGCGTTGCGGGTGGAGAAGGTTTAGGGAAGGTTTTGCACTTTATTTTCAGTTTATTTGTAAAATAGAATGTATATTTGCATGTAAAATTCAAAATAGGATTCTATTATGCTGATTCAGTTCTCGGTTCGCAACTTTAAGACTTTTAAAGATGAAGTCAAACTCACAATGTTTGCTTCAAATTCTGATAAAACAACCCGTGAAGGAGAGAATGTGTTTGAACTTCCGAAGTTTCACTTGCGTCTTTTAAAAAGTGCATTGATTTATGGCGCTAATGCAAGTGGGAAAACGAAATTGATAAATGCAGCGGTTGTGATGAAAGAATTTATTTTAAATTCTTCAAAAGAATCGCAAGAAGGGGAACCGATCAATACAGAACCTTTCAGATTGCATACTGCAATGAAAGACCAGGCTACCATGTTTGAGTTGGTTTTTATTCATCGGGATGAAATGTTTCGATATGGGTTTGAGGTTACTCAAGAAGCGGTGGTTAGTGAATGGTTGTATTACCGCCCAAAAACAAAGGAAACAGAGATTTTTTACAGAGAAGGTCAAGCGTTTAACGTGCACCCAACCCTTTTTAAAAAAGGCAGTTTTTTTGTAAAGGAAAATATGATTCGCCCAAATGCCTTAATGCTCTCCGTTGCCGCACAGTTTAATGATAGTTTAGCGAAGCGCGTTTTTGATTGGTTGCGTCAATTTAGGCAGTTGTCTGGTCTTCAAGAAGATGGATATATGGGATTTTCTCTACATGCGGCAAGTGAAAAAAGCGGTAAAGCAAAGATTTTGGACTGGTTAAAGCACGCTGATATTGGAATTGATGATATTCGTGTAGAGACCATGCGACTGAATGACTTGCCAACTGATTTGTCGGAGGAAATCCGAGAAAAATTATTGGAAAGAATTATAGATAAGGACACCAAAATTTATTCAGATTTGGTAACCGTTCATGCGAAATATGATGAAAAAAATGTCCAGGTTGGTTTTGAAGAGTTCAAACTTATGGAAGAAGAATCATCAGGTACCAGGAAGTTCTTTGCATTGAGCGGTCCTATTATTCAGGCATTGGAACATGGAGAGGTTTTGTTTGTAGATGAACTTGATTCAAAAATTCATCCAAATTTGGTGTGCAAAATTGTTGAAGTTTTCAACTCAAAAGAAGGGAATCCAAATAACGCGCAATTAGTTTTTAATACCCATGATACCAATCTGCTTGGTTCAGGATTGTTTCGACGCGATCAAATCTGGTTTTTGGAAAAAGATAGATATGGCGCGTCTACATTATTTCCACTTTCTTCATTCAAAACCAATGAAGGTGCCCGAAAGACAGATAATTTCGAGGAAAATTATAAGATGGGACGCTATGGCGGTGTGCCAATTCTGGGTGACTTTGTTGATTTGTCAAGGAATGAAAGCCTACGTGAAATATGAAAACGAAAGATAAAAAGGCCGAACAAGCAATGAAGAAATACTAAAGTACAAATAAAAAGTCTTCTATCAATATAGTTTACTTTTATCATTCCCCGCCCCACTCCTCAAAAAACTGCTCAAGATAACCCACCATAAAGTCATGCCTTTGCGCCGCCATTTCTTTTCCCGTCTTTGTGTTCATCCGGTCTTTGAGCAGCAGTAGTTTTTCATAAAAGTGGTTAATTGTTGGTTCTGTACTGTTTTTATAGGCTTCTTTCGTTTTATTTAAATTGGGCTTTATCGCCGGGTCGTATAGTTTTCGATTTTTGTACCCGCCATAATTAAATGCGCGTGCAATGCCGATTGCTCCCATCGCATCGAGTCGATCCGCATCTTGCACAACGTCTAATTCCAGGGATTTAAAGTGCTGTGCTTCGTTTCCGCCCTTAAAAGAGATGTTTTCAATGATTTTAACGACGTGGGTAATCGTATTTTCGTCAACGCCTATGCTTTCGAGAAACTGTCGGGCTTTTTTAGGGCCAACGGTTTCATCCCCACCGTGAAATTTGGAATCTGCAATATCGTGCAGCAACGCCGCTAATTCCACCACAAAAGTATCCACGTTTTCATTTTCCGCGATGGATTTGGCGGTTTTCCATACGCGATGGATGTGCCACCAATCGTGGCCGCCTTCGGCATTTTGCAGGGTTTCTTGTACGAAGGTGATGGTGGATTGGATGATGATTTCTTTGTTCATTTTTTTGGATTCGGTTGGATAAAACCCTGCAACTGGGTCTTTGCGTGTTAACGTGGAACTGCCGGCGAAAAATGCTGCCGCATTTCTTTTTTATCTACAAAGATACGACCCCGCTGGGGTCGGGAAGTGCGCTAAGCTACAATAACAAAAAAAGCCCGACCATTTGCATGATCGGACTCTTTTTTTGTCGGGGCACTAGGATTCGAACCTGGGCCCCTCCCGATTTCAAAATCGGGATGCGTTACCGGGCTGTTTGCTTAGACCTCATTGTTTTTATCAATCCAAGCCAAAACAGCCTTTGAACTTTTCCAAGATTTTAGTTTTCGTTCAAAGACAACTGCTTCCGATCGCTTGTGGAATTCTAAAGCAAAAAGTAAAAGCCAAGGACCTTTGAATTTGGTATAGTTGTTTCGATTGGCATTGTGGCGTGCAACTCGGTCGTTAAGGTTGTTTGTTTGACCGATGTAGAGTTTTCCCGTAGATTGGGATTGAAGAATGTAAACGTAAAACATAGTGCGTGCGTGGATTATGGATTAAACAGCTTACAAAACACGACTATGATTTTAAAAGTTCCGCGCATGCAGATTTTTTTGATACTGTCTTCAGTAGAAGGCTATATCTTAAAAATCTTATAAAAGCCCAACTAAATACATGATCGGACGCACTTTTTGTCAGGGGGCGCGATTCGAACCTTTTCGCAGATCCCGATTGGCATCGGGATGCGTTACCGTGCTGCGCTACGTCCCGAAAACCAATAACAAAAAAAGCCCAACCAAATACATGGTCGGACTCTTTTGTTGTCGGGGCATCCCGATTTTTGAATCGGGACACCCTCCCGATTTCAAAATCGGGATGCGCTACCGGACTGCGACTCGCGTAAAACAAAAAAAGCCCAACCAAATACATGGTCGGACTCTTTTGTTGTCGGGGCATCCCGATTTTTGAATCGGGACACCCTCCCGATTTCAAAATCGGGATGCGCTACCGGACTGCGACTCGCATAAAACAAAAAAAGCCCAACCATTTGCATGGTCGGACTCTTTTGTTGTCGGGGCACCAGGATTCGAACCTTTGACCCTCCCGATTTCAAAATCGGGATGCGCTACCGGACTGCGACTCGCATAAAACAAAAAAAGCCCAACCATTTGCATGGTCGGACTCTTTTGTTGTCGGGGCACCAGGATTCGAACCTGGGACCCTCCCGATTTCAAAATCGGGATGCGCTACCGGACTGCGACTCGCATAAAACAAAAAAAGCCCAACCATTTGCATGGTCGGACTCTTTTGTTGTCGGGGCACCAGGATTCGAACCTGGGACCCT